>Ga0206937_10095_pt1 | contig 28088 bp, 19 predicted proteins | sample Alteio_BWOrgHeat_11_FD_152923 | JGI IMG/M metagenome (GOLD analysis project Ga0206937, IMG submission 152923) | Enriched cells from forest soil in Barre Woods Harvard Forest LTER site, Petersham, Massachusetts, United States -... | ecosystem: Environmental > Terrestrial > Soil > Temperate forest >... | reverse complement strand
GGTAAGTTGCTTGACCAGTTCTTCATCGCTGGGATTATTTACGGTGGGAACGCGCCAGCGGGCGTTTGCCAATGGCAGGCCGCCGTCGCTGGTGCCTGTCCGGGTCGCGTTGCCACGAAACATGACCCATTGATGTTGTTCGGCGGCTTGCGCCATGATCGGCTTGCCAACGAGTTTTTCGATCCACTCGAGCGACTTGATACCGGGCGGAGGAAGTTCGACTTCTTTGGCACCAACGCGGAGGAAGCGGGACGTTTGCTTTTCGAGCGGCAGCATGGCCGATTCGACTTTTTCGGGCATGTTGGCGTAGAGCCAGCAGGTGGCGAGCATCAGCGACAATTCCGGTTCGTACTTGGCGGCGGCGGAGGGGGTTTCGGCGACCCGTTTGAAACAGAGGGCGGCCGCGAGGGGGCGCCCGTGGTCCATGTGATAGCGCCCCAAAAGCATGGTTGCTTCGTAACCGGCTTTCGTGTGGAAATAGAGACGCGACGCATCGGCTAACTTTTGGGCGTCCCCTTTATTCACGGCTTCATCGAGCAAGGCGCGGGAGGCGCTGCCGAATTGCAATTCGTACCATTCACGGCCTTTGGCGGGCATGGAGCCGAGAAGGCGTTGGGCTTCGGTCTTGAGACTGGTGAACGTGCCCCCTTCGCCGCGCGGTCCCGTGAGCATGAAATAGTCTTGGGACTCCATATTGTTTTCACGACGGGTGCGGGCCTGTTCGTCCAGTTCGATTTGAATTTTCCCCAATTCCGAGACGGCGTCGCTAAAACGTTCTTCGGCGATGGCCTTGCGGGCGCGGCTGAGGCGTTGGATCAAATCGCGGGGGGCCGGCAAAAAAATATTTTGAACTTCCGCGGCGGTAGTATTTTGTGCAAAGGTATTCCGATTTTCCTCGAAAAATCCGGTTAAAAAGGAAATAAGACCGAGTCCTAGGACCCAAATACGGCGTCGATTCATGACGAGAAACCTTCCTGCCAGGTGGTAACAGGGCGGGGTTTTGGCCCGCGTAACCTTTTGCACACGAATATCTTACAGAGCGAGCCGCGTTGGAGCAATTGAATGTCGCAAAAGACTTGGTAAGTCTTGGTAAGTTCAGGCAGTCCGCCGCTATTATTCTACGGTAGCGGGAAGAAAATGGGCAGTTTTCCGGCGGAACCAGCCGGGTCTAGGGGGGCCGAGCGAAGAAAATCTGCGGATTTTCCCGTATTTTAGGGCAATTCCGGGTTGCAATTTCGCTCTTCTCGTATTTAATCTCTGCATTCCGCATCAGCGGAGCGACATTCCGTCACGTGTCTTACTACCTTAAACCCCGCAAGGAGGGTCAAAACCCATGGCGAAAGCCGACACTAAGAAAGCCCCATCGAAATCCGAGATCTACGCGAGCATTGCCGAGGCAACCAGCTTGTCGAAGAAGCAGGTGGGAGCTGTATTGGAATCGCTGTCGAGTCAGATTGCCAAGTCGTTGAAGAAGGGTGGCGATTTCGTCATCCCCGGTCTTGCCAAGATTGTCGTCATCCGCAAACCCGCTCAGAAGGGTGGACAACGTCCGAACCCTTTCAAGCCAGGCGAAATGATGGAAGTGAAGCCAAAGCCGGCCCGCAACGTCGTTAAGGTTCGCCCGCTGAAGTCGCTGAAGGAAATGGCTTAAGGGCCCAAGCGCCGCGGGAATCAAAACGATTCCAACAAAAAAAGCGAGCGATGGTCGAGTGACGACCAACGCTCGCTTTTTGTTTTGTGCCGTGGCTGGCCGGTTGGGAAAACTGGGCCCAACCGGCACCAAGTTCGACTGGACAGGTTGGCGAACCTGTCCGACGGGCGATTAGTAATGGTAAGTCAAGCCGAAACTGATCGCGTTGATATAGTAGTTGTTGGTGTTGAAGGTGTGCGTGGGTTGAGCCGCACCGGCCAGCGTGCCACCCAGGAGTTGAGAGCCATTGACGGTGGTGTTGATTTGGTTGCCGGCCATGGCGACGTTGCTCCAGTACACGAACGTGTAGCCAAAGTTGAAATCCAAATTCCGCGTGAGGGTGCGATTCAGATTGAGTCCGAGTTCAGGAATCACGCCGAATTTGTTGCGGTTGAAATTCCCAATGTTCGTGGGTTGAGCGAATACGCCCCCCGCGAAGGTCTGCGGTGGATTGATCCCGTCGTTCACCGTCGAACTGCCGTTGATTTTCACGACTTGGTGGAATTGGCCGATACCGACTTTCGCCAGGCCACTCACCGTCCACGGTCCTCGTCCCGCTTCGCCGAGCAAGCCAATCACGCCGCCGTTGAAGGAGTTGCGAGCACTGAAGGCGTCGCGGATATCGAACGTCGTGCCGGTAGCCGGTCCCGCAAGGGCGGTCGCAAAGCCATCCACGGTGACGCCGCTGGTAAGCAGCGAGTTTTGATAACCACCGAGCAGATCGATGCGGTAATCAACATCGCGGCTGACGTTCCAACGGAAGAGGGCGTCGGTCGAGTAAATGTTGCTAACGGTATTCACGTTCAAGCTGCCCGCCAGTCTTCCAGGGTAGCTGTATACGTTCGCATCGTTGATCCCCGGTGGCGGATTGATGGGATTCGTATTGAAAAATGGTGTTGCAAGAACTGGAAACCCGGCAGTATCACCCGAAAACCCGTGTTTGTTTCCGCCAACGCCCAAGAACCGAACCATGACGCCATCGGTTTCGGATTCATCAAGCCATAGGCCCGCCGAAATACGTCCCGAGGGAGTCAAATTCGTTCCGACGACGTTGCCTCCGAAGAGAACAGTGGCGGTCGAACCGGGTCCGAGTTGCCCTTGGCCGGGAGGAGTGTCCGTGGTTGCCAGGGGGGGTAACCCCATCCCTTTCGCCCAAACGTGCAAGTATTCGGCCGTTACCCAGCCGTTGAAGCGACGGCCACAGCCGCCACTACAGCAGTCCCCCGCGCTGACACAGTTACAGGGGTCGCACGATCGGTTTGTGCAACCCGGTGTGCAGCAGGCTGGATTGTTGCAGCCACAGGAAGGGCCGCGTCCTTGGCCATACATCCCATTGCCAGCTGCTGGCGAAGGGGGTATCGCCGTTCCTGGAACCGGAGGCGGTTCTTCGTCGCCAACGCTGATCCGCGAAACGGATTCATCCGAAGCGCTGATCAAGCTACCATTTGTGTTGCCATCGTCCGTTGCATTGCCTGCATTGCGGATGCCACGGCTTTGCTGCCCCAAACCCACGGAAGCAGTTACAAATAGCCCGGCCACAGCAATTGCTACGATCCGTAGTTTCCATTTCATAGTCACGACTCGCTTATTCGGAGCAATAGATAAATGTCCTACACTCGTATTCGACTAGCACAATCAGAAAGTCAATTACATTCGGAAGACTGAGTAAACTCGGCTTATTCGTTAAGCTCACAGTAGATTGCCTATCTTCACAATTCAGAGGCTGTGGTGGCGAGGATTATTGCGTTTTCTTCCGATCGGAGACGTAGGTGAGCCTGATGTGTGGGCCCTCGCTGACGCTTCGGGTTACCAACAAAAGGCCACGCCTATGCTACCGGATGGAAAAGGGTTCCTCGCTGACGCGACAGGCTGAGATTGCGGGTCAACCGTACGCGATATAACGAATTTTCCGCCTGCTTAGATCCTTTCGGTTGTGACGATCGTAGGAATAAAGCAAAAGGTGACGAAACGGATTCGGAGATAAAGTGATTTTTGATTTGGCGTTTTGCAAGTGGCTGATAAAGTGGAAGTACGAGGGTAATGCATGAATCTCACTTCGATGTCCAATCTGCCCCAGGGGTTTTCCGCGAAAATCCTGTCGATTATTGGGGGTCCTGTCCAGCGTCGGTTGGCGCAATGGAGTCCGCTGCTAGCGATCATTTCTTCCTACGAGGACGAATTGCAAAAGCAGACGGATCAAGAGTTGCGGAAACGGAGTTTGTCGTTGCGATTTCGCGCCAAGAGCGGCGAGCCACTAGAGAATCTTTTGCCGGAAGGGTTTGCGCTGGTGCGCGAATCGGGACGGCGCACGCTGGGGATGCGGCACTTCGACGTCCAGATGATTGGCGGCATCGCGATCTTCAACGGCTGTATTGCCGAAATGCAAACGGGAGAAGGCAAGACGTTGACCGCGACGCTGGGGCTTTACCTGCACGCGTTGTCCGGCAAGGGGGCGCATCTGGCGACGGTAAATGATTACCTCGCGAAACGCGACGCGGAGTGGATGCGGCCAATTTACGAATTGCTCGGTATTTCCGTTGGCGTCATTCAAACGCCCGACAAATCGGACCAACGGCGCGAAGCGTACGCGTGCGATGTTACGTATGGAACGTCGAAGGAATTTGGTTTTGACTTTCTCCGCGATCGTTTGTTACTTCGCCGCATGGGGCATCAGCAAGACGATTTTCTCGGCGACGGGAGCAGCCATCGGTACGACGAGAGTAATTCGGAAAAAATCGTGCAACGTGGGTCGCACTTCGTGATGGTCGACGAAGCGGACAGCATCTTGATCGATGAGGCCCGTACGCCGTTGATCATTGGTTCGTTGGGGGACAAGGCGCGCGAGCAGGTGGTGGCGACGTTCGAATGGGCGTCGGCGCACGCGCGGCGCTTTATTGAGGACGAACATTTCGAATACGATCATGAAACGAAAGATGTGGAACTAACCGCCGCTGGCCGCCAGTTGATGCGGACGATTCCACAGCCGGAAATCATGCGTTCGGTAGGTTTGGTCGATCTGTACCAGTACATCGAACGGGCCATTAAATGTAATCGCGATTTCTTGTTGGCGCGGCAATACGTGGTGCGCGATGGCGAAATTGTGATCGTCGACGAATTCACCGGACGGTTGGCGGAAGGCCGCAAATGGCGCGATGGCATTCACCAAGCGCTAGAAGCCAAAGAAGGTTTGGAAGTGACCGTCCCCACAGGGCAGGCAGCACGGATCACCATTCAAGATCTTTTCTTGCGGTATAAATATATTGGGGGGATGACCGGCACGGCTTCCTCGTCGGCTTCGGAAATGCGGCGGATCTACAAGACGCAGGTGGTGCCCATTCCGACGAATCGCCCGCCGCAACGAACGCGACTTCCGGACCGCACGTACGGAACCAGCGATCAGAAGTGGGCCGCGATTGTCCAAGAAGTTCGCGACTTTTATGAGCAAGGCCGTCCCATCCTGATTGGGACTCGGTCCATTGATAAATCCGAACTCCTGGCGAAATTGCTCAAACAAGCGGGGGTCGACCATCAGGTGCTGAACGCAAACGAAATCGCGAAAGAAGCCGACATCATCGCGCTCGCAGGACATCGACGCAAAGTAACGGTAGCCACCAATATGGCCGGGCGCGGTACCGACATCAAACTTCCCGATGGGATCGCGGAAATTGGCGGCATGCACGTAATTTGTACGGAAATGCATGATGCGGCGCGCATTGACCGCCAATTGGCTGGTCGTTGCGGTCGACAGGGGGACCCGGGAACCGTGCGGCAATACATGGCGTTGGACGACGACATTATTCTGGCTGGTTTCGGCGCTAAACGGGCGGAACAATTAAAGGACCTGGGGCTTCGCACAACAGGTGAAATGCCGCAGTTGAGCAAGATTTTTCGCAAGGCTCAAATCATCGTGGAGAAACGCCATTTCCGTGACCGTATGATCCTGTTGCACCACGAACGGCAACGGAAAAAAATGCAGCGGGAAATGGGACAGGATCCGTATCTTGATTCGGCGGATTCTTAAAGAAGAAGTGCGGAGTACCGAGCGGGAAGACGGAGAGCGGGAGAGAAAAATCGCAACGATTGCAATTCTGGGCGCGGTAGAGATGCTGTTCTCCCGCGATTTTTGCCGCAATTTGTTGAGCGGCGAGGCTGGTTGGAAGTGTCGAGCGGGGAAGGTGCGCGCGGGAGAGGTATAGGTTTGGTGATTTCCGTTGTTTCAAGAAGACTCCCCATGTAGCCTTGCAAACCAACCCCCGTCGCCTAAAATACGTCGCTTTCTAGGGGAACTTTAACGGGAAACGCCGAGCGTACCTATGTCACCGGCCTTGCAGTCGTCGATCGGAACTGTCGCGTATTTGGCACTTTTCGCCGGCGTTGGCGTCGCGTTTTTGTTCGTGAACATGGTCGTTGGATGGTTTCTCCGCCCAGCGAATCCGATCGCCGAAAAGCTGGAAGTCTACGAATGCGGCGAACCGACGATCGGTTCCAGCTTCGTGCAATTCGATTTGCGGTTTTACGTCGTCGCTTTGCTTTTCATCATTTTCGACGTGGAAGTCGCGTTCTTCTTCCCTTGGGCGACCGTCTTTGGAAAATCGACCCACATGATGGATTCGGGCTTTGCCGTGGTCGAACAGGCGGCCGATGGAAAGCCACAATTAACGAAGAACGCCTCCTACCTATACCAAGAATTGGGCGTGCGAAATCCAACGGTTCCCACCGAGATTCCTGCGTCGCTTGCCACAACCATTACCAAAACAGACAGTCCCACGGACAACGCGAACGCGGTTATTAAGCAAGGTTCTAGGCAATTGGCCCTGCTTGCCATCGTCGACATCATCGTATTTTTTGGCGTGCTTTTGGTCGGTTTCGCCTATGTTTGGAAACGGGGCGACTTGGATTGGGTCCGCGCGGTCGGTAATGAACGGTCCCAAAAGGCGAATGGCCGGTCGGTGATCGCGAGCCGCGAAGAGGCTGTTTCGGTATAGAGTTTTTCGTCAATAGGCGAGTTGGCGGGCGCAAGCCCAAGGACTCCCCGCCCAAAGAAATCAGAGATTAACTAACCATGAGCGGGCAAGATTTTCTCGGTCAATTGAAAAAGAAGTTCGGCGACCGAATCACCGGTTCGAACTTGACGGCGGTCGATCCGTGGATCGAGGTTGCCCCCGAAGGTCTCGTGGACGTGTGTCAGTTTCTAAAGACCGACAAGAACCTACAGTTCGACATGCTCAATCTTGTCACGGCCGTCGACTACCTCGAAACCGACCCCAAGAAGGCGGCGAAGTCGGAAGTGAAGCCACATTTGGAAGTGGTTTATCATCTATCTAGCATCGCCAAGAAGCACACGTTGGTCGTAAAGGTAATGCTGCCGCGCTGGAAGGGTGATGTGCCCGGTGAATTGCCGGAAGTCCCGTCGCTGGTGGAAGTTTGGAAATCGGCGGATTGGCACGAACGCGAAGTGTACGATCTTTCGGGCGTGCGGTTTATCGGCCATCCCGACATGCGGCGGATTTTGTGCCCCGATGATTGGGTAGGGCATCCGCTTCGCAAAGATTATGAAATGCCGCTGGAATATCACGGTATTCGCGGTCGCTAGTATATTTGTAGGATGGGCCTCCAGGCCCGTCCGGTATTTGACAATCCAACCCGAAGCGTAAGCAAAGCAAGCGAGGCCCAAACGATGGGATTGAAATCAGTGCAGCCTTCGCTTACGCGTCGGGTTATGAGTTTTTAAACATCGGTAAAAGTCGCAAGCGAACTTATGGCCACTTACCTGGAAGATCCTCGAGTCATTGAATTTGATGTTCGCACCGACGAAATGTTGGTGAACATGGGACCTCAGCACCCCAGTACACACGGCGTGTTGCGGTTGGTGTTGCGAACCGATGGCGAAGTCGTCTCGGCCATCGAACCTCATATCGGTTATCTCCATCGCTGTGCGGAAAAAATCGGCGAAAATCTCACGCCGCGCCAGTGGATCCCTTACACGGACCGCATGGATTATTTGGCCGGGATGAATATGAATCTGGGCTGGTCGCTGGTGGTCGAAAAGCTGCTCAAACACGACCTTCCGGACAAGGCCAAGCACCTGCGCGTGATCATCGCCGAAATGGGACGCATCGCCAGTCACTTGGTCGGCATGGGAGCGTACGGCTTGGACCTTGGGACGTTTAGTCCGTTCCTCTATGCGTTCCGTGAACGCGAGAAAATCCTCGACCTATTTGAAGAGGCCTGCGGTGCACGCCTTACCTACAGCTACATTACCCCTGGCGGCGCGACAGCCGATTTGCCAAATGGTTGGTTGCAAAAGTGTGAAGCGTTTTTGACGCAATTCGAGCCCATTATTCAAGAATATCACGCGTTACTCACAACCAACGCGATCTTCGTCAAACGCACGGCGGGGATCGGCGTACTGCCGGCGGCGATGGCAATTGAATACGGAAATACTGGCCCCGTCTTGCGCGGCAGCGGCGTGGACCACGATCTTCGCCGCGATGGCGAAGCTCGCTACACCGATATGTACGACGGCTACGCGTTTGAAGTCATTGCGGAAAAGAATGGGCATTATCCCCAGGACCACAAGTATCCACCAGTGCCGCATGATGCAGTTCTCGGCGACTGTTGGCACCGGTTTTATGTCCGGATGTTGGAAGTGGTGCAATCCGTGGATTTGGTTCGACAGGCCATCGATCGCTACAGCACGGCCAAAGGGGATTGGGGACAACCCATTAAGTTGACGGCCAAAATTCCTAAAGGCGAAGCATACATGGAAACGGAATGCCCTCGCGGGCAAATGGGTTTCTATCTGGCAAGCGATGGCGGATCGATCCCGTTTCGTGTTCGTGCCCGTAGTAGTTGCTTCTGTAACTTGTGTGCTTGTGCCGAGATGTGTCGCGATTGCTTGATCGCGGACGTGCCAGCGATCGTCGGTTCGCTCGATATTGTCATGGGTGAGATTGATCGCTAAACGCTCCCAGATTTTGATCCTGCGGGGGCTTGTCGTTCCCGAAGTTTGTGCCATATTTCACAATCTTTGAAGGCAAAAGTTTGCAGCTTAAAGGCCCCCAAAAAGGCATTGTAAAGGCATCGAGTCGTGGCAGATTTTTTCAATAATCAGATCCAGGGAACGCTGGACTGGCTGGGCTTTTCGCTCAGTCCGGCTTGGTATGACTGGATCGGCCCACTTACGGCTGCTCTGATCGCGTGCGCCTTGTTGTTGAATGTGGTGGCGGTGGGTGCGTTAGCCTTTATTTGGTTGGAACGGAAGGTTTCGGGGCGTATTCAAGATCGCCTTGGTCCCACTCGCGTCGGTGGAAAATTCGGTTGGTTGCAGACGCTTGCCGACGGCATGAAGCTGATTACAAAAGAAGATTTGACCCCAGCGGCAGCGGATCATTTTCTTTTCAAACTTGCCCCTTACGTCAGTTTTGCCGCTAGTTTCTCCGGATATTTGGCACTACCGTTCGCGGTGGGGTGGGTCGGGCAAGAACTGAACATTTCCGTGTTCTTCATCATTGCCATTGTGGGTTTGGAAGTCTTTGGCGTCATCTTGGCCGGATACGCTTCCGGTTCGAAATGGTCGCTCTTTGGTGGCATGCGTGAAGCCGCTCAGGTGGTGAGCTACGAAGTGCCGATGGGTCTTTGCGTGCTCGTTCCCGTAGTGATCTGCGGCACGATGAATCTGACCGCAATTGGCGAAATGCAAAGAGGGCTGTTCACAAATTGGCTCGTGTTCCACGATCCGTTTTCGTTCTGTGTGTTTTGGGTCTATTTCACCTGTGCGACGGCGAGCGTCAATCGCGCCCCATTCGACTTGGCGGAAGCGGAAAGCGAACTGGTTGCCGGTTTCCATACGGAATATTCCGGTCTCCGCTGGAGCTTCTTCTTCATGGCCGAATACGGGTCGATGTTCTTGGTAAGTGCGTTAGCGGCCATCTTGTTCTTTGGTGGTTGGAACGGACCGATTCCCGTTTTTGGTCCCGAGGCACTGAATTGGGTTTACTCGCAATCGGACTTGGTGACCGGTGCCTTTCGCATCACGGGTTACATCGCCAATTTGGCGGGTTGTACGAATTTGATCTTAAAGGCTTGCGTTGGCGTTACCGTGATGATGTGGGTTCGCTGGACGCTGCCTCGGCTCCGCATCGACCAAGTCATGGCGACCTGCTTGAAATACTGCGTGCCCCTGGGTGCGGTTTGTTTCGTGGGCGTTGTCGTTTGGCAGTTGGCCGACCTTCCGTCGCCGAATGATCTCGCCCCACCAGTCCATCGCGGTGCGGTTCGCGAGAACTGGGTTTTGAAAGCCGCTACGCCTCCAGGCCTGGTGCCCCCCAAGGTGGATGCCCCTGATGCGGCTCCCAAGGCGGAAGTCACTCAAGCTTCGGTCTTGAGCGGGAGGGACCTGTAATGATCCTGCAAGCCGCCATCAATTGGCAATCGTTTTATTTCTTGCTGTTCGCGTTCGTTGCGTGCGGGTTCGCTTTAGCGGTGGTGTTTTCGAACAACATTGTGCACATGGCGTTCTTCCTCACGTTGTCGTTGGGAGCGATCGCCGGACTGTTTTTTCTGGCGGGTGCAGAATTCGTCGGTGCCATGCAGTTCATGATCTATGTCGGCGGAACGTTAGTTCTGTTGATTTTTGGCGTAATGCTCACGGCTCAAAGCAAGTTTGTTTCCATGAAGACGGCGGCGGGCGAGTGGGTTCTTGGCGCTATTTTAGGTGGTGCCCTGTTCGTGCTGCTGATTCGCGCCGGCTTCGCGGTTCCCGAATGGAATACGCCTCGGTCGGACGCGGCCTCGTTAGTTGCCGCCGATGCCCAGCATGCCACGGCGATTGGTGGCGCGGTCACTGGCTACCGTGTCGATCGGCTATCGGAAGAAAACCCCGTCCTCAGAAACGGGATGTCTGGTTATTTGCTACCGTTTGAAATCGTGTCCATTCATTTGTTGGTTGTATTGATTGGTGCGAGCTATTTAGCTCGCACGAAAAAACGCGTTAAGGTCGCGGTGTAAATCGAGTCCCCTCTCATGAATTTGATAACCGAACCAATCAGCGTTTCGCACTACTTGGCCGTTGGTGCCTTGTTGTTCGTAACTGGCGTTGTCTGCATGGCGACCAAACGCAATGCGATCGGTGTGTTGATGGGTGTGGAACTCGTGTTGAACGGAGCGAATTTGAATTTCGTCGCTTTTGGAAGCGAACTTTTGCGAGCCACCAATTTGGGGCTGGACGGGCAATTGATGGCGATGTTCGTCATTGTCTTGGCAGCCGCCGAAGCGGCGGTGGCGTTGGCCATTGCTTTGAATTTTTACAATAATCATTCCACCATTGACGTCGATCGCGCGGACGATCTGAGGGGTTGATGGACTACCTATTATCAGTGCTCCTTGGAGCCGCTGTACTACTGCCACTCTGCTCGTTTTTCCTGATCCTCTTGTTTGGACCAAGGATGGGAAAATCGGGTGAGTTCGCTGCTTATTTGGCGGCAGGGGCAATCGTCTGCGCGGGCTTGCTGTCGTTTACGTCGCTGGCGTTCTGGCTCGGACATCACTGGCCCGCCGATAGCAGCCATCACGTGGCGCACGCCGACGGGGATAAACATGGTCACGATTCTCACGCTGCCGCCAAGCACGATGAACATGGGGCCGCGGCACACGCCGCTGAAGTTCCCATCAACTACACGGGCAACTACTGGGTGCTCGGCAAGTTCGGCAAGTTAAACGTTACCATCAGCTATTACATCGACGCGCTAACGCTGATCATGTTCTGCATGGTGACGCTCATCGCTTCGTGCATTCACTTTTATGCCATCGGTTACATGCACGACGAACTGCATGACATCACCGATCACGAAGTGACGTTGCGTGACGGCAGTCATCTTCATCGTCCCGGCCGCTTCCCGCGATTTTTCCAATACCTGTCGTTGTTTTGCTTCAGCATGTTGGGACTCGTCCTGGCCGGCAATATCGCGATGGTGTTTGTGTTTTGGGAATTGGTGGGAGCTTGCTCGTACTTCCTGATCGGCTTTTACGTCGAACGTAAAAGTGCCTCGACGGCCGCGAACAAGGCGTTCATCGTCAATCGCGTCGGCGACTTCGGCATGATCATTGGGTTGATGGCGTTGTGGTCGTGCCTCGGCACATTTGCCTTTGGCGACATTGATGACGTCCCGGGAATTTTTAGCCAAGTGCGCCCCGCTTCGAATCACCACGCTTTGCTAGTGCCGGATGGCATGGTGCAGGCGGGTGCTCGCGACCATACGGCACGCATCATTCGCGAACATGTGGCAAGCGACGCGGGCCTTGATGCCGGAAAATCGGAACTTAGTTCTCAAACCCAACAATTCCGTGAAGAAGGCTTTGGTTATTGGCTTCTAGTCGTGGCAGGCATTGGGATCTTCTGCGGATGTGTGGGCAAAAGCGCCCAGTTCCCGCTGCACGTTTGGTTGCCTGACGCCATGGAAGGGCCGACGCCCGTTTCTGCCCTCGTTCACTCGGCGACGATGGTGGCCGCTGGTGTTTATTTGGTCGGGCGATTTTTCCCGGTATTTGCTCCCGAGACGTTGCTCGTCATTGCCACGACAGGTTGCATCACGCTCTTCATCGCCGCCACGATCGCGATTACCGCGAACGACATCAAACGAGTATTGGCATATTCAACGGTCAGCCAGTTGGGCTACATGATGTTGTCGCTAGGCGTAGGCGGCTGGGTGGCTGGACTGATGCACTTGATTACGCACGCGTTTTTCAAGAGCTTGCTCTTCATGTGCTCGGGTTCGGTAATCCATGCCGTGCATACGAACGATATGCGTAAGATGGGTGGGCTGCTCTCGAAGATGCCGGTTACCGCCATCACCATGTTGATCGGCTGTTTGGCGATCGCTGGAGTGGGGGTTCCCTTTGTCATCGGCTTCAGCGGTTATTATTCGAAGGACGCAATTCTCGAACAAGCGTTTTCGCTTTCGCTCAATAACTCCAGCGCATATGCATCGATCTTTTTCCTCGCTGCCGCGGGTGGTGCTGCCATCACATCGTTCTATATGTTCCGCATGTGGCACATGACCTTCATGGGGAAGCCGCGTGACCAACACGCGTATGACCACGCGCACGAATCGCCGCCCGTGATGTATATGCCGCTGGTGTTGCTATCGGTATTTGCCATTAGCGTGGCGTGGGACTTTACTTTGATTGGCTATGGGATTGTTCCGGTCGCGTTTCTGTTAGTTCAGGGAGCAAAACGTGGCTGGTTCAAGCAGTCGTCCGGTGGTCATGGAGATCATGGACACGACGCGCATGGACACGATAGCCATGATGATCATGGCCATGATAAGCATGACTCGCACGCTCTGACTGTCCATCATGACGATCATGGTGCGGCCTGTTGCGAACCGATGTGCATGAAAACCATCATCGCGATGTTGGTGGCTTCGCTCGTAGTGGGGGCGGCGTTGAGCTTTGTTTTGCCGACCTGCAATCTGTCGCTGAGGAACTTGCTGGAACAAGCTCGTCCGGCTGGCACCGCCGCCGATATGACGGGTTCATGGGTGAAGTGGACTTGGCCGAACGAACATACGGCACACTTGGCCGAAAATCATTCGCGCATTGTCGTGCCCATGACGCTGCTGGCAACACTCACCTGGATAGGTGGCATCTCGTTGGCCAGTTGCATGTATTGGTTGGGATATCTCAATCCGGAAGATGTGCGCCGTCAATTCGCTTGGGTTTATCGGCTGCTGATCAATAAGTGGTGGTTCGACGAACTTTACGATTGGGTTTTTGTGCGGCCCACGCATGTGATCGCCCGCGTCGTTTCTGGGTTCGATCGCAACTGGCTTGATTGGATCATCGACAATGTGGCGAATGTTACCCGCATTTTTGCGGTGCTATGGGAGCGGATCGCCGATCAAACGATCGTCGATGGATTTGTGAATTTGTTGGCAGGTTGGACATACTCGTTAGGTTTAATGCTGCGAGAAGTCCAAACGGGCAAGCTTCGGCAATATGTGATGTTCATCGTGATCGGCGCGATTGCCATTTTTGTACTAGTCAGTTTCTTTTGGAACCCTACCCTGGCCAAGTAAAGCCAATTGTCGGCTCGGGATGAAATGATATGGAAAACGCGAACCTTTGGTTGATGACGACGATTGTTTTTCTTCCCGTCGTGGGAGCGTTAGTGCTGGCGTTATTGCCCAGTAATGATGCGAATCTGTTGCGCTGGATCACGCTCGGTTTCACCGCGGCGGTGTTCGTGATCAGCATCGTGGGGCTGGCGCTACCGTCGGCGACGCGCTTCGATGAATCGATTGCGACGATGCAAACCGTGTCGCACGTGGCTTGGATTCCGTCGTTCGATATTTACTACTCGTTAGGAGTCGACGGGATCAGTTTCCCGCTGGTCATGCTGACCGGGTTGGTGAGCTTAATGGCAATGGCGGCCAGTTGGTCGGTCACCAAGCAAGTGAAGGGATATTGCATTCTTTTCCTTCTGCTGCTGACCGGCATGATTGGGGTCTTCGTCTCCTTGGACTTCTTCCTGTTCTACGTGTTCTGGGAAGTCATGCTCCTACCGATGTATTTTCTTATCGGCATTTGGGGTGGTCCACGACGCGAATATGCGGCCATCAAGTTTTTCTTATATACGTTGATGGGTAGCGTGTTGATGCTGATCGCGATTTTGATGTTGTACTTTGCCAGCGATTTAACCGATCCGAAATTGAAAGACTATCTCAGCAGTGATCGAGCCAAGATCGAAATGCCTCGCGTGTTGCTCGACAAGGCCCAAGCGGCGATGGCGGATCGGGCGAATGGCACATCGGATGACCCGCTGCATACGTTTAACATCTTGGCCTTGCAACGCATTGGGCAGATGACGACCCAATTCGACAGCTTTGGCGAAGTCAACGGCAAGCCCCGTTTGATCCTTGGCCACAATTTGCAGTGGTGGGCGTTCTTGCTGCTATTCATCGGCTTCGCGGTGAAAGTGCCGTCGGTGCCGTTGCATACGTGGTTGCCTGACGCGCACGTGGAAGCTCCCACGCCGATCTCGATGATCCTCGCCGGGGTCCTGCTTAAAATGGGCGGGTACGGCATCATTCGCATTTGCTATCCGATCTGCCCGCAGGGAGCGTACGACCTAACGTACTTCGTTTGCCTCGTGGGGGTAGTCAGTATGGTGTATGGCGCGTTCGCCGCGCTCGCCCAAAAAGACTTTAAGCGAATGGTTGCCTATAGCTCAGTCAGCCATATGGGTTATGTCGTGCTGGGACTCGCCGTTTGGTCGGCACGCGATTTCAACGCCTACGATTCCGACTATTGGAACATGGGCATTCAAGGTGCCTTGTTCCAAATGATCGCTCACGGCGTCTGCTCTCCGGCGATGTTCTTTATGGTCGGCGTTGTTTACGACCGCGTCCACCATCGTAACCTGGAAGAATTCGGCGGATTGTTTTCGCGCATGCCGGTTTATACGGCGATGTCGATCGGCATCTTTTTCGCCGGGTTGGGATTGCCGGGGCTGTGCGGCTTCATCGGCGAAGTGTTCGTGGTGCTCTCCGTTTGGAAGTACAGCATGGTCTTGGCGGCGATTTCCGCCTTCGTCGTCATTCTTACGGCGGGGTACATCCTTTGGGCAATTCAACGTGTTTATCTCGGTCCTGAATATAAAGGTCCGCATGGCGATCATCTCACCCCCAGCGATTTGCGTGAAAACACGATCGCGGGCGTGCTGTTGGCGTTCTGCGTGATTTTCGGTGTGTTCCCGTATCAAACCGTCTTGAAATACATGGAAAAGACGGTGGAAATGCAAGTCACCGATTTGACCAATTGGACTGAAAAATACGAGCAAAAGAACTCCAAAAAACCCGATGCGCTCACTTCTTCGGTGACGAAGGACGATGCAGTTTTGGTAATCCACAAGGACGCTCCCGCGTCCGACGCTCAAGCTGAACTTGTTAATCGGTAAGAAAGACGGCAGCCGTGAATCTGCATGAACTGGTAAGTAAACTGATCGTTGATTCGAAGGATAGCGTCGCGCTATTCCTGCCCGAGCTAACGCTTTGCGCCACCATCGTCGCGATGCTCCTGATCAAGGTCTTCGATTTTGGCCGTCGCGTTGATGTGTTCTTGGTGGCGACAGTCGGGCTCTTGATCGCCCTCGTGAATGCGGCCCCGTGGCAAAATCTGGCGGCCGAACGGACCGAACTGTTTACGGGCATGTTGGTGTACGACGGCTTCACTGTCTTTATCCGTTCGGTGTTGCTGATTTTCGCGCTGATGTTCGTCGTTTTCACACGGCTATCGGGGATTCCCGATAGCGAAGACGGCACGGATATTTTTACGCTTGTGCTGGGATCGACGCTGGGCTTGTGCCTGATGGCGTCCTCCAACCACTTGATGATGTTATTTATGTCGGTGGAAATGGCGAGCGTGCCGTCGTATGCCTTGGCGGGGATGCTGAAGGGACGCCGGCAAAGCAGCGAAGCGGCCTTGAAATATTCGATCTATGGTGCCGGGACTGCGGGCGTGATGCTATACGGTATTAGCCTGATTGCCGGGTTATTGAATACGGCACATTTCCCGACAATCGCCATTCGCTTGGCCGAACAACTCCCCACGATGCCTGCGGGTTCGGTCATGGTGCTGGCCCTGGGGGGAATGATGTTGGGAGTGGGCTTGGCGTTCAAACTTTCGGCCGTTCCGTTCCACTTCTGGTGCCCAGACGTTTTTGAAGGTGCCGCCGCCGAAGTGAACGCGTTCCTGAGCGTCGCGTCGAAAGCGGGTGCCTTGGCGCTGTTGGTTCGCGTGGCCGTGGGCTTTGGAACATTTGGGCCTGGGGGCGAGGCGAAGGTGGCCGAGTTGTTTAACCCCTCTGAACAAGTTGCATCCGCGGTGGAACTGAAAGCGGGGGATATCAAATCCACGCCAACTGCTCTTTTTTTCGTCGCCGATAAAGAAGCCGATAAAGAAAAAGTGGCGGACGAAAAGACCGCTCCAACTCCAACTGCTCCCGCCGCGAAAGCTGCCCCCACGCTGAAGGACTTAGCCCCGGCCCGTGATTTTATGGCGAAGTTGATTGCGTTTATCGCCATCCTGACTTGCACGTTTGGAAATTTGGCGGCCTACGGGCAAACGAACATCAAACGCCTATTTGCTTATTCTACGATCGCTCATGCCGGTTATATGATGATGGCGGTTCCCGCTATCCTGGCCGCAGTCGGCCATCCGGGGGGTGAACTGGCGGCCCGCGATGCGGTCGCCGCGTTGTGCGTATACATCGGCACCTATGTGGCAATGAATCTGGGTGCGTTCGCAATCATCGCCTTTCTGCGGAACGCCATGCGAAGCGAAGAAATTGCCGACTATGCGGGTTTGATCAAACGTTGTCCGCTGGTGGTCATTTGCTTCGGTATCATCTTGTTCAGCTTGGTGGGATTGCCGCCACTGGCCGGCTTTTGGGGTAAGTTCGCTGTGTTTGCCTCGCTAGTGGAAAGCTTTGGCGCGGCTTCGAAAGATGGACAACCGGCGAATTACTTGATCTGGTTGCTCGTATTTGGCGGCCTCAACACGGCGATCAGCTTGTTCTACTATTTGCGAATCGTGAAGGTCATGACGATCGATCCCGAGTCCCCCACTCGGCCGCCATTCGCCGCTCCCGTGGGCTTCTTGCCAAGTTCGTACATATTGTTGGTAACGATTCCGACGGCGATTTGGATGCTCTGTGGCGAATATCTTTTGAAATGGTCGGAGTCGGCCGCGAGTCACTTGTTCTAAGAGTTTTTGCGTATGATGTCCCCTGCCACAAACGACGTCCTGAATCGCCTTTTGGTGATCCACAATCGTTCGTTGATTATGTATATCGTGGATGCAGCCCCTTGGCTTCGTCCCGGAGAAGAGCCGGCCTTCAATGCGTTATCGTTGATCGCCGCCGATCTGCGGAGGACGGTTGATCGCATCGCGCATTTCATTCTGGACAACGATGGCGAAGTCGAAACGGGAGACTATCCGTTGCACTTCACGCGCTACAACGATCTGTCGCTCGATTACCTGTTGCAGGAATTAATGCGGGTCCAGATCGAAGACATCGTCAAGATCGAACGATGCGTGGAAGCCTTGTCCACTGCGCCGTTCGCCAAAGCTTTGGCGCAGGAAGCGCACGGAGCCGCGTTGGGACACTTGGACACATTGAAGGAACTCCTTTCCGGGGAACCGGCCGTGGCTGGCCATGCAGCTGTTTGATACCCACGCCCATCTGGAAGACGAGCAGTTTGACGCGTCGCGCGACGACGTTATTCGCCGGGCTCGTGACGCGGGAGTGGAATTTTTCTTAGCCGTTGGGACAACCTTTGACTCCAGTCAACGCTGCCTGGAACTGGCGCGGCGATACCCCTTCATTCGAGCGTCGGCCGGCATCCACCCCAACCACTGCGCGGCCGCGGCGGCGGACGAGTGGGAACGCGTGGTTGCTTTGACATCGTTTCCCGAAGTCGCGGCGCTCGGCGAAACGGGATTGGATCGTCACTGGAACGATTCGCCGTTTCCGTTGCAGCAGGACTATTTCGACCGACACATTCGCCTGTCCCAAAAAACGGGTTTACCGTTCATCGTCCACATGCGCGATTGCGAACCGGACGTGCTGACCATGTTGCGCGAAGCCGCTAACCGTGGTCCGCTCCATGGCGTAATGCATTCGTTCACGGGAACCGCCGCCGGCGCGGCCGAGTGCCTGGAACTGGGCCTGTATATTAGTTTCGCGGGAATGGTCACGTACAAGAAATCCGAGGAACTGCGCGCCATCGCTCGGACCATTCCCGCTGATCGAATTCTGATCGAAACCGATTGCCCCTACCTTTCGCCCCATCCGCATCGCGGGCAACGTCCCAACGAGCCTAGCCTCATCATCCATACGGCGGCCTGCCTAGCGGAGACGCGCGGAATTTCGCTGGAAGATTTTGCAAGCCAGACATTTGAAAATGGTCGAAGGCTGTTTGTTCGGTTTGGGCCTTGGGAAAAGTAACAACCAAGAGTGCTTATAACGCAACTTATACGGCTCCGTGGGGTTGAATGCTTCGTCGAATCATGAATTCTCATATTCGGGAGATCGCCATGAAACACATCTTGATTCTTATTGCCGTCAATTTATTGGGTGTTGCCAATCTCTTTGCGTTTGAAGTCGAGGCCGTAATTAAGTCGCTCGACACGGCGCAACGGCGGATCTCGTTTCATGCCACGGGTCAGGATCGAAACGTTTTGATTCCGGCGGAAGTAAAGATTTTGGACGCTGATGGAAAGGCACTGGCCGATGGACTCAACGCCAAAGAACTGGTCGCGGGGGCGAAAGTCATTTTGAGCATCCAGCGCGAAGGAGATAAACCGCGATTGCAAGTCATTCGACTGACCGGAAAAGAAAACTCGCCCGCCCCGTCCAAGACAAATCCCGCACCACCGGCGACGTCCGGTGCCGAACCACAGCAAGATACGTCGGGCCTTACTGCCATTCCTGATTTGGGGGAACGCGAATATCAAGGATTTCCGGGTGGGCTCTACCCCAGCGGCAAGAACGCGCGACCAACCGAACATGAAGCGGCGGGGGTCGCGTTGGCTCGTCAAGTTCAACCGCTGGATGCGGACGGCAAGCCCAGCGCGGACGGAAAAATCGTCCTGTTGGGAATCGGGTTCAGCAACACGGTGCAAGCGTTCAGCGGTTTCATGCAAGTTGCGGGCGAAGACAAAACGGTGAATCCGAAAGTGCAGCTTGTGAACGGTGCTGTCGGTGGAATGTCGGCGGCCCGTATCCAAAACCCCGACGATAACGCCAGCGGCACGCAATACTGGAAAACCGTCGACGAACGACTGGCGACCGCCAGTGCCACGCGCGCTCAAGTACAAGCGATTTGGATCAAAGAAACGGACCCCGGTCCGCATGACGGCCCTTTTCCCAAATATGTAAAAAAGTTGGAAAGCGAACTGACCAACATCGTCCAAATTCTGCCCGCGCGTTTTCCCAATGCAAAGTTAGTCTATTTTTCGAGCCGTACTTATGGAGGGTGGGCTAAGAAACGCCCCAACGGCACCGGCCCTGGCAACAGCGAGCCGTTTTCATTCGAATCGGGCTTCGCCTACAAATGGCTGATCGAGCGCCAGATCAAAGGCGAACCGGACTTGAATTTCGACCCCACCCGGGGCGAACGCAAATCCCCTTGGCTCAGTTGGAGCGCCTACCTCTGGTCGAATGGCCCAAAACCGCGTACGGATGGCGTCTTTTTCACCATCGACGACTTCCGTGAAAACGACCGCATGCACGAGTCCAACGAAGGCATGCGCAAAGTCGGCAAATTGTTGTTAGAGTTCTTTAAGAACGATACCACCACCAAAGGATGGTTTGTCGTGGGGAGTGAGTAGAGGTGTGGATCTACTCATTCGCTTTCGGTTGTTCCGGCTCGGTAAGAATCATTTTCTCCGCCTCGCCGGCAACGATCGCACGACTGTCTTTCGTTTCATTCTGGTTGGACAAAAGCCAAATTCCTTTTACAATTTTTCTATCGACGACGGTAACAACTGTGTCCGTCTTGTCGGTGATACCAAGCACTTGAAACAGTTTTTCGCCGGACTGGTTGCCGCCGCGCGGCACGCCAACTCCAAAATGCTGCAATCCGGCTTCTTTCGCCAGGGCAGCCACCATTACATGACCAACGTCGTAGGCCACGACAAAACCCAGATGCTGATCCGCTTTGAGGTTTTTTTCCTCCAATGCTTTTGCAATCTCAATCGCTTGAGCTACCCCCTCCTCTCCACGTCCCAAAATAACAACACCTCTCTTCCGGCTATTGCTTACCATCACATAGGGGCAACCAGGTTTCCCCTCATGATGTCCGGCGACAAAATTAGCAACCACAAAGGGGGATTTCCCATCTACCTGAAGCTTGTATTTTATCTCATCGTTGCCCGCTCCCTCTTGGGCTGAAACCAGCCCCGCAAGCCACGAGACGCCAAGTACCGCCACGATTGGTAACACGAACCGAGTCATAAGTCACCTATTTTGAAAGATACCGTTCTTCCGCGACGCGAAATCCAAGATAAGCTGGATTTCTCGGAAGTAAAGCGCTGTTATGCAAGAACGAAAATGAGCCCCTTATCATGACCACGATTTGCTTGGGAAGAAATGCAACACGTTTTTGCCCAATTCGAAACGACTGCTATCGGTTTACGCATCCCACACCGGGGCGCGACCGTTTCGATTTGCCATACAATTTCGAAAATAGGCAATGCGATCTCTTCGTCACGAATATTCCAACCGAAGAATTCATCCGCACCTGCGCGTACTACCTCTGGATTCGCCTGGGCCGACCCGAAGGGCGATCCGAGGAGATTTGGTATCAAGCGAAACAAAGTGCAGAGGCTGCTTATGGTCGTAAGCGTTTCGATGACTCTTCTACCTGACGAGTTGCGGCAGATTAGATCACGACTTGTCCAGTTTTCCGCCTCGACAGCTTTTAATAGTGGCAGTCGTTGATAACCAGTGCCAGAGCACCAGATTTCTCCGCAATCAAAAACTAATGTTAATTTCCCTGTAGCGTTTGCCAGCGCGAGATATTTTCCAAAACAGCTGCGCGATAGGGTCGGTTCTCAACCGCGACAGCAGCTTCCTTCAGCGATTCAATACGCTCCCGTTTCTTCAACAGGTCCAAGATGGGAGTGGATGATGAGATTTGAAGCCACGGTGCATTGGCTGCGCCACGTGGCCGCTCGTGAGCAATGATGTCGAAGATTTCGACAAGCCGATTGGCATCATCCATGCGAGCGGCGGAGACGGGCGATGCGATAAGTTCTGCGATCAAACGCGACCGTTGTGATTCCTCCTCAACCGCCAAACAGCGATTCGCAAGATCGTTCCAAAGTTTCGCCTCATCAATCGCTGCCAACGACTCGCGATTGGTTAAAATGAGCCGCAAGAGTTTTGCATGAAATTTGTCCTCTTTGGGAATTTCCATCTTTAGCAAATCCGCGATGCCGTTCCGTTTTATCAGCCATTTTGTTGCGGCCGAGTCGAGCAGAATCAACTCAAGGAAAGCACCTTGTGCATGGGAGTGCTTTGCATCATGGACAACTTTCCATAGCCCCTCCAAGATTTCAGATTCCATTAGAATTGCCCCATCGTCTGCGGCTTCCTTGAATGCCAACGCCAGTCCAAACAAGAATTCCTCGTCGTGCGGAGGATCGAAGCCATTTAATGATTCGACAACAAGCTTCAATTGCTTTTGTTTCGCGAAAACCTTCAATACCGGCGGCGAACCCAATATGCGTCCCTTCATGCGCGCCTGTTCGCTCGGAAACGGCGTGAACGGTTGTTTCAACAGTGTCTCCATTCCTCCTTTTTCAACTAGCAATGAAAGCCAAGTTGGGTTCCTCAAGATGGGGTAAATCACCTCCGCGCGTTGCGCGGCACTTAATTCTTCTTTTTCGATCCAAGACAGGTACTCTCCCGCATGAGGCGATTCAACGATGTGCACGATCACCGTAGGGCGACTGAGAAATGTTATCAACGATCGTTTCGAATCGTTCGCTTTCTTTGCGGCTTCATAAAGCGCTTTAAAATACCCTTGGTCGAGCAACGCTTTTGTCGCGATAGGATCGATCAATACCCGTTGCTCGACTTTATTGATATGCGCAACATCGAGACCGGGGCTAGTGCCCAACCGCCAAAGCTCCTCGAATCGTTCGCCTATTTCCAGACAGCGAATCGTCTCCGGAATCGCAAGCAAACGCCCCGCAAGCCGCGATCGTAATCTTACATCGGGCGAATTAAACGCCATTTTCAACAGTGTTTCGAAATGTTCCATGGCCAGTTCGGTCACCAAATCTTGATTGCCGAAGATTTCCCATTGGATGGCATATCGCGTCTCCTCGTCCTTCTCCTCTCGAACGCGAGTCAGTAGTTTCTCATCGAGATGCAGTTCTCGAATTTGCTTCTTGATGTCGTTGTCGGCGAGACCTTTTGCCAAAAGATGAGCCATAAGCGTTGCTTGGGCCAGCGAATCGGACTCGTTTTCGGCCAATGCGAACAATTCCGGAAATGCCCCTTGTTTTAATGCAACGCCAAATAATGTCTTCGATCGGAATACCTGCAAGGTAAAAGACCGGCGCCGCATCCCCTCCGGCTGCGTTTTGATCCACTCAAACAGCACTTCCGAATTCTTTTGTGCTTCCAAGAACTTTCCAACCGCGTCGGTTTGATCGAAAAGTATCTGCCAAAACGAGTCCCGTGTTTTCGCATCGTTGATGTCGGCAATCACAGAAAACAAGAATTCAGTTCTCTTTTCTTTCAATATTAGCGCAACCATCTCGTTGCTTGATACAAGTCCCTTGACGAATTCTTGTCTCAACAAATCCCGCGTCTTCGCGTTATCGAATTTGTTGATCATGAAAAAAACGAAATTGATTTGTTCTTCTTTTAACAACTCAAGCACGATGAGGCGGTTTGAGACCATTCCTTTGACGAATTCTTCGCGGCTTGCCGGTTCGCTTTTGTCTAAGAGCTTCTGAAACACCGTTTCTAATTTCTTCTCCGCTATCAACGTCTTCCAAACGCTTATGTTTTGGAATAACCGTTCAAGGTGCTTGCTTGTCTTTGAGTTTATTTCGATCAACCCTAACAGCGTTTCCAACTCCCCTTGTTCGATCAATGCCGACATCGCGAATTCATTGATGCCGAGGCCAAGCAAATGCAGGCAACGAGTTTCAGGATTGGGTTCATACTTGGCGAATCCCAACAGTTCGTGCATCTGTTTCTTTTCCACGAAGTGTTTAAGGACAACGCGCTCATGGCTTAACAATCGCCACATACTGGCTTGAAATGCCTTATCGTTGATTCCTTTGATGGCTTCAATAAGCGGCTCACCCAAATTGGCCCCCAACAAAACAGGGCCCATCCGTTGCTGAAAAAAGACGAACTGTAGGAAAGCGCGTTGGCCTTCGTCGGAAGTTTCTTCTTTTATCAGTGAAATGACTAAATCGAGTCGGTTGTCTTTCTTCAAATATTTTATCGACAGCGGGTTGCTGACAATTCGTCCCAAAATACGTCCGCGTTTCCAATCATTGTACGACTTGGCAATTTTGATTAACTGGTCGAACCGATCCTTCTCGATAATCCACTGCATGAATGCCGAATCGTACGTAGTGAGGACTTCGAGGACCGCGCCTCGCTCGTCGGTTGCCTCCCGCTTAACAAATTGCCAAAGCCATTCCAAATCCTGTGGGCCGCGCATTGGTTCCCGATTCGTAATGCCGGCGCTCGATTGCCCGTTTAGCACACGAAAATCGTCCGCCATTGCCGCTAAAAAAGCGATTTGCCATTCTTCGTTGTCATCGCCACGAACGAATTCCCAAAGAATCTCGACGCTCTTTCGCCGATATTCATCACTGTGAATGCGCCAAAGCCACGAACTGTATCGACGCCAATTCAGCAAAAAGATGCGGCGGGCGGTTGGATCTTTTTCGTCTTTTGCAAGATCGACCCAAAAAAAGGGTTTTTCGGCGTCATAATAGTGTTTTACAATCCCATCGCATGACACCAACGCACCGAGCACCCTTGCCCGTTTTACCCCCACTGTGTTCCCCACAACTTCTTTGATCAAGTCTTCGACGATCGTTTTCGCCAGCCAAGTTTTCATGAATTCATTGCCGCGCCACGCGCTAACGACGAGTATTTCCAATTCTTTTTCGTCTAGCAAATCACCAGCGACTTGCCACACTGCTTTCGTTTGTTGCTGCTCAAGGATGACGAACGTTTCTTCGTCCTGGTTTAAGAGAATCAGCGAAAGCAGTGGTAAACGCTGGGTCTTATCCGCATGTTTTCGAAGCAACTCCAACAACGTCTCTACGCGATTTGTTTGCAAAAAATGAGATAACGTTGGTGGGTTTTCAATCACCTCACGAATCATGATCGCAAGTTGCGCGGGGTCTTTTTGTTTTTTGAACTGATCAAGAATCGCATCGGCTTGGCGATTGGCAACCAATTGCGTCAATACGTCCCGCCGGAAATAGAAATCGGTGATCAAAGTTGTGCGCCACTCTTCGGGTTGATCGGCGCCAATTCGCTCCGCAAGTTTTTCGATTTGATGCTTTATTAGAATATTCTCCACGATGGCCTTTTGTTTGTAGAGCGACGACAGTAGCTCACGGCGTATTTCTGGCATCGACTCGCGGCTTACTACGTTTCCCAACATCTCGAATCGCCCACTTCGCGCCAATTCGATAAGCAGTGATTCGCGTAGCTCCACGTTCCCGTCGCGAAAATTACGCAACAATGCTATGTCCGCCATTGGCAACGTCGGTACGATACCGTAATCGAATTCGGCCAAGATTTTCGTTGCCCGCAACCGCGTTTCCCGATCGGTGCTTTCGGCCGCTTGCTTGAGGGCCGGTTCGGCCGCGCGTCCCTGTTGCCACAAAAACTTCGTCGCTGTTTCGCGAACCGAAAACGATTTGTTCCCCAACTGTTCCACCGCTTTGGCAATCGCGTCTTGCTTGTCCGATGCGATGGATTCCGGTTTGGCCTGACCTAGCAAACAAGCAAAAAGTGACAACGAAACCAAGGTCGACATTTTTAAATTCCCTTTCTTACAAATCGCTAAGTCTTAAAGGGACACGTTCGCGAAAAACGCGACAAACTCAACTACATCGCCTGAGGATACGGTGCGGTTTCGAAGTGTTTGACGCGGTCTTTCAGTTTTGAATCGTGCGGCGCGATTTCGATTGCCTGCTTCGCGTTTTTCACGGCGGCTTCCCGGTCGCGACGTTGGAAGTGGACCTCCGCCAGCGTATCGAGAAACGCCGCCGATTTCGGTTCCAATTTCACGGCCATTTCCGCGTGATGCAACGCCTGCTCCAATTTGCGGCCACAGCGTGCGGCCATCCACGCGGCGTCATTGTGTAGAAACGCCGCTTGGGGATATTCGGTACAGGCTGCGGTAATGTGCGTCCACTGCTTTTCGAAAAGGCTTGACGCGTCTTCATTGCGCCCCGCTTTTTCCAGTACTGGAATCAACTCAATGCTGAACCATGAGGCACCCGGATGAATGGTTAAGGCCTTCGCAACTTCCGCTTTCGCCTTTTCGAACTCACCGGCTTCGGCAGCAAATTTCGCACGCCAAAACTGTGAACGAAGCGGCCAGTTCACCATGTCTATCGTGTGGGTCGGATATCGATTCGCGCGCAGGTTGTAGATATGGTCGTGGTCCAAATGCTCAACGGCAACCTTGAGGCGTTGGGAAATCCGCATCTCGCCAAGTGCTCGGTGGGCTTCTTGCCATTCGAACGCGTTGACGGGTGCCGTTCGAAGGATCAACAAGAATTCATTTTCGGCGTCTTCGTGCAAGCCGTAACGCAATAATTCGCGTGCGGCGCGATAACGCGTACCACTTTCGAGCAGGCAGAGTGATCCTTTCTTTATGAGTTCTTCGGCCCGTTCGTTATTACCTATCCGCCGCCATGCGTTCGCGGCGAAATAGGGGAGTGTGTGAAACTCGCGATTGGCATTCCAAGCGTCCTCGGCAATCCGTGCGACTTCCTCCCAGCGTTCTAGTTTGTGAAGCACCGCTACGACTTCGGTAAAGTCGGTGTTGTCGTCGTTTAGGGCCTTTTCGAAACATCGTCGTGCTGCTTCATTCCGTCCATAAAGGGCAAGGATTTTGCCTTGAGCGTTGAATTCACGAGGATTACGTGCCTGTCGCGCAAAGGGGTCCATCTCCTGATTCTGTGTTTCCCAAACCGTCAGATCCGCGTCGGTTGCTTTTCCTTTCAGAATTCGGTCCACCCTCTTCCATCGCTCGCCAGCGGAAAGGTCGCGATGGAGAGATTGAATCTGATTATTTACGTCATTGGCGAACATCCATTGTTTCTGGTAAAGCACATTCTGAAAGATGGACATTTGCGCGATCGACATTGAATTATCAACCAATTTCGCGACCAAGTCCGTGTGTCCCGCGTTCACCAGCGGGACGATCTCCAAAAGGAAGGGATCGTTCGACGATGCACTCCGTTTGTTCTTATCGTTCGGCGGTAACTCGGCTTCAATGAGAGACAACACCTGATCGGTGTCGTCAGTGCGACCCAACGACTTGAGCACGGCAGCCAGGCGCGCCGCGAATTCCAGTTTCGAAGCGGTGGGCCATGCATTCTTTTTCGGCACGACCAATCGCTCGTCGAACCAGTTCTTATCGAGTTTCGTGCCCGCTTCGATTCCCGCGACCTGTAGGGCCCTACTAAACTCGTGTCGTTCCACGAGCAGATCAAATGCTCGCGGAGGATCAATCTGGCGCAAAAGCGTTAGCCCTTCCGAAGTATCCCCCTCCAACAACAGGGTCTTCGCAATGTTCCACTTTTCATATTGGTCGTTGGTTTTCGCCCCGATGTCACGAAGTTCCTGCAAATCTTTGCGCGCGTCGTCCGCATTTCCCGCCAATCTATTCAAGGCCGCTCGTACCGAAAGCAAATCAATTCGCCGCATCCCTGGCTTCGCGTTCGAGATTGGATCCGCTATTAACGCCCGGGAGATCTCATCGGTTGCGTTCGACCATTGCCGACATTCGATTTGATGCAACCAGGTCAGGTCGGGATCATTCACTTTCTTGGCCGCCTCGGCGGCCGCTGCATGATCCCCTCGCGCTCGCAGTAGTCGAAATAGTAAGCGTTGATCGTAGTCGTCTGGCGTATCGCCCAGGCGCTCTTGCAGCCTCTTGATTTCACCGTCCAAGCGGCCACTCTGTAACAAGAAAGAAACCCAGCGCGTCTGATCGAGTTCGGCAATTGTGCGACCTTTGAGCAGCTGCTGGACGGCATCCAATTCGCCGTGAGCGATATGATGGCCCAACAAACCTGGCACGGACAAAAGCACCGTCGATTCCTGTGTTTTTCGTGCCGTTCCGGAAGAAGTCTCCGTGATTAACTGTTGTAGCTCAGCAACTTTTCCCGCGCCAACCAGCGATTGAAGCGCATAGGGACGCAATAAATAGGACTGTATCGCATAACCATTTATAGTGGGTGTCTCTTGAATGTGCATCGACAGCGGACCAAACACTTCGTCGCGCACTAGGAGTTTGCGCCCTTCTTTTGTACCGCAAAGGTTGTGCAGTAAACTCGATGGCCAAGACGCGGACGATTCTGGCTGGACTTTCTTCAACGACGTCAGCAGATCCTTAAACTTTCCCGCCTCCACAAAGTGACCAATCACGGCGTAGTTGGTCAAAAGCCATTGTTTGGCATTGGCATTTTCCTTTTCTTCCAGGATCTCCAGGATTTTCTCCGCGGAATTTGCCTTGAGCCACTTGGCAAGCTCGTCCGGACGATTCGCTAGCAGCAGCAATGAACCTTGGGCGTTTCCAGGGACTACCGGCCCACGATTGAGTCG
>Ga0206937_10091_pt1 | contig 28470 bp, 27 predicted proteins | sample Alteio_BWOrgHeat_11_FD_152923 | JGI IMG/M metagenome (GOLD analysis project Ga0206937, IMG submission 152923) | Enriched cells from forest soil in Barre Woods Harvard Forest LTER site, Petersham, Massachusetts, United States -... | ecosystem: Environmental > Terrestrial > Soil > Temperate forest >... | reverse complement strand
GTTCATCTGGAAGACCGGGAGGAAAATGCGGACGCTTGCGCCGCCCATGTAAAAGTCCTCCATGGGCGGGATGCCGACGATGGTGGCGGGATAGACGGCGTCTTTGCGATGAGTGATGGCGGTGAGGTGGAAGACGGGATAATCGTCCAGCGGGGTGTAAAACCCTGTATGATCACCGAAGGGGCCTTCCGGCCGCATCTCGCCGAGCTGGACGTAGCCCTCGAGGACGAAGTCGACATCGGAGGGGACCTCGAGATCGACGGTCTCGCATTTCACCAGCTCCACGGATTTTTTGCGGATGAAGCCGGCGAAGAGGATTTCGTCGAGGCCATCGGGGAGCGGCGCGGTCGCGGCGAAAGTGCAGGCGGGATCGCCGCCGATGGTGACGGCGACGGGCATGCGCTCGCCGCGCTCGTAGTAGCGTTTCCCATGGCGCGCGCCGACCTTGTGCACCTGCCAATGCATGCCGGCGGTGCGGTCATCGTAAATCTGCATGCGATACATGCCGAGGTTGCGCTCGCCGGTATCCGGGTCGCGCGTGTGGACACAAGGGAGGGTGATGAAGCGCCCGCCATCCTGCGGCCAGCATTTCAAAATGGGAAGGTCGAGCAGCGTGGGGAGGGCGGCGGGCTGCGTTGCCGGGGAATCGAAATGGTGGATGACTTCCTTGCAGGGACCGTCCTTCACGTGCTTGGGCTTTGCGTGGAGGAGGTCGAGGCCCTGCATGGCGAGGTTCCATGCGGACTTCAGGTTGGTGGGAGGCTTGGCCTTGAGGATGAGCTGCATCTGCTGCGCGAGCTCGTCGATGGAATCGAGCTTGAGCGCCATGGCCATGCGCTTGTGCGAGCCCATGGTGTTGATCGCGAGCGGGAATTGCGAGGGGACGCCGTTGACGGTCGGCTTTTCAAAAAGGAGCGCCTTGCCGCCGCCGGGCGATTTCATTTCGCGGTCGGCAAACTCGGTGATCTCCAGCTCCGTGGCGACAGGGGCGCTGATGCGCTTTAATTCCCCCGCATGGTCGAGCGCGGCGATGAAATCGGAAAATGAGGAGTAGGCCATGGAAGTTTATCGGAATTCAGGTCGGCCCCATGCAACCGTTTTTCGCGGGCGAAAGCAACGCTGCGATCAATGCACGGGTGAAATCGCATTGTTCCCTGGTGGTGTTACGCTTATATTTTCGTGCCGGTTTTGACCGGCGCGTATGCGTTACCTGTTGCTGATCGATAATAAGGAGACGGAGTTTCCCGACGAGGAGGCTGTCGCCAAGGCGTTGAGGAAGGGGACGATTTCGCTGGAGACCTGGATCAAGGAGGAGGACGTGGAGTCGGACTGGGAGACTGTGGAGGAGAAGTTTCCTCACCTCGCAAAAAGATAGATCACCGCGGGCACGAACAGGATGCCCTCGACCCACCACTCGTAGAAGGATTCCGGCTGCGTTTTTGATTTCCAGACCACGGCGAGCAGCATGGCGAGATAGATGAGGACGCCGAGCGAGATGCCGCACCATGTGGCGACATTGCGCGGGGCGGACGTGCCGATTTTCAAGGCGGAGAGGAGGGCGATCAAAAACAATTGTAACACAAGCGTTGCGAGCGTGCGGCGGAACCCGAGCGCAACGGGGATGCTCCTGATGCCGAGGGCGGAGTCGCCGGCGATGTCGCGCAGGTCGCAGAGGATCATGTTAAACATCAGTACACACCATGTCCACGCGGCGGCGGTGACGTAATATGCGACGTGGTGGCCGTGGCTTTGCTCGAGGAGCGGAGGGGCGAGGAATGCGGTGGTGACGAGGGTGGGGGCGAAGAATGTTTTCAGGAGCGGGATGTCCTTGAACCGGAAGCCGAGGAGGGGGATGGAATAATTCACGCAGAAGAGGCAGCCGCCGATGGTGAGGGCTGCCATGAGGAAATCACCCTGCAAAACGGGCACCACCAGGATGGCAGCTCCCGCGAGGATGGCGACGATGATGCTGATTTTCCGGTAACGGGCTGCGTCACGGCTGCGGTGGGGGATGTTAATGGGGTCGGCGGGGTCGGTTTTCAGCCGGTCGAGGTTGTAAATGAAGAGCGCGGAGGAGAACCAGAGCAACGCGTAGGGACGGCAGTCGAAATCGAGCAGACTGGAGAGCATCCAGCCGAAGCAAACGATGCCACAAGCGCCATAAATGCTGAAGGTCTGTGCGAAAGTGCCGCATTTTTTGAGTAAATAGAACGGGCGGAAGGGCATTTGAAGGAAAAAGGGGTTATAACGCTATTTTTAAAATTACCATGGTTTGCCTTGACGGTGACGGCTGTATTTTTCTACATACTAGGGGCTTTCGGTAGAAGCAGGCCGCCCCATAAGAGGACGAATGATCGAAGCGGAGCATGATGTGGCCTACTTTTTTCGATTTTGGACGAACCACAACCTCTATTTTCACCCTAACGAAGAATTTTTGAATGTTTAATAAACTACTCGGATTGTTTTCCAATGATATTGGAATTGATTTAGGAACCGCCAATACCCTCGTTTACGTACGCGATCACGGGATCGTGCTGCGTGAACCGTCGGTGGTGGCTGTACAGGCCGGCACGAACAAAGTGCTCTCCGTGGGCGACGAAGCCAAGCGCATGCTCGGCCGCACGCCCGGCAACATCGTGGCGATCAGGCCGCTGAAGGACGGCGTGATCGCGGACTTCGAAGTGACCGAGGCGATGCTGCGGCACTTTATCTCGAAGGTCCATAACCGCCGGAAGATGGTGCGCCCGCGCGTGGTGATCGCGGTGCCATCGGGCATCACGGAAGTGGAGAAGCGCGCGGTGAAGGACTCGGCTACACGTGCCGGCGCGCGGGAAGTTTATTTGATCGAGGAGCCCATGGCCGCCGCAATCGGCGTGGGCCTGCCGGTGCAGGACGCGGCGGGAAACATGATCATCGACATCGGCGGCGGTACGACGGAAGTGGCGTTGATCTCGCTCTCGGGCATCGTGTTTTCGCGGAGCGTGCGGGTGGCGGGCGACGAGCTGGACGAGGCGATCATCCAATACATGAAGCGCGCCTACAACCTGATGATCGGCGAGCGGACGGCGGAGGAAATCAAAATCAAGATCGGGTCGGCGTATCCGATCGAAAAAGAAACGACGATGGAAGTGAAGGGGCGCGACCTTGTGGCCGGGCTGCCGAAAACATTGACGATCACCTCGCAGGAAGTGCGCGAGGCGTTGCTCGAGCCGATCTCCACGATCGTGGATTCCGTGCGCGTGACGCTGGAGCGGTGCCCGCCGGAATTGAGCGCGGACCTCGTGGACCGCGGGCTGGTGCTCGCCGGAGGCGGCGCATTGCTCCGCGGGCTGGACAAACTTTTGAGCGAGGAAACAGGCCTGCCGGTGCACGTGGCCGAGGATCCTCTCAGCGCTGTGGCTGAGGGAACGGGCCGCGCGCTTAACGAACTGAAATTCCTGCGGCAGGTCGCCACCACGGACCGGCAATGGAACCATTGAGAGCGCGTTTCAATATTTCGTGAATTGCCAGAGGGGATGATGATTAATGAGGCGCACTAACATCGTAGCGTCGGTCGTGTTCATTCTGGCCGTGGGGATCATCCTCGCGCTGAACCCGCGCAACACCATCAAGGTGCAATCCGCATTCCTGGGAATGGTTGCGCCATTTTTCCGGACGGGATCGGTGTTGCGCGTGCGGATCGACAATTACCACAAGGCGCTGAAATCACTCGCGCAGCTCGAGCATGACAACGCGCTGCTGGTCGTGCAAAACAGCGCGCTCAAAACCGACAACGAAACGCTGCGCGGCCTGGAGCAGGAGAACAACCGGCTGCGACGCGCGATCGGTTACGAGGAGCGCTCGGTATTCCAGTTGATCCCGGCGAGGATCATCGCGCGGGATTCCGGGACGTGGTGGAACACGGTGAAGATCGACAGGGGTTTCGATGACGGCATCGATCCCGACATGCCGGTGCTGACGGAAGACGGTCTGGTGGGAAAAACCACGGCGGTTTCCAAGAACATGTCCACGGTGCTATTGATCGCTGACGAGACGTGCAAGGTCGCGGCCTCGGTCGAGGGGACGCGCGAGCAGGGGATCGTGAGGGGGGAGCGGACTTCCACGAGTTCGCAGCCGGAGATCAGCCTGAGCTATCTTTCAAAGACCGCGGATATCAAACCGGGGCAAAAAGTTTACACTTCGGGCGTCGGCGGAGTTTATCCGTCGGGAGTTGCCATCGGAGTAATCAAGGACTTCAAGGTGCGTGAACTGGACGGACGGGCCACGGTGATACCAGCCGTCGATCTCACCACTTTGCAGGACGTATTCATAGTGGTGGGGAAAAAATGATTTTTTTTGGCATCCTAGTCGCCGGACTGTTCCTGTCGCTGGTAGCGCAGGAATTCATCCAGCCGCTCGCGTGGCTGTATGGGGCGCGTGTGCTGCTCATGCCAATCGTCATGTTTTACGGGGCGCTGGCGCTGCCCTACTGGGGCATGCTTGCCCTCGCGTTCCTGGGCGGGCTTATGTGGGATGCCATGACTGTGCCGGTCGTGGACTCGACGGTTGAAATTTCACTCGGATGGTCGATACTGCTCTATGCAACGCTTGGCGCAATCATGAGCGGATTCCGTCCCCTGTTCCAACGCGGGCGCTGGGAGATCCATTGCCTTATGAGCGGTTTTTTCACCTCGGTGATCGTGCTTGCGGAATACCTCATGATCACGATCCGGCGTGGAGGGTTGATATTCCCGAATGAAGTGTGGTGGCGCGTTGGCGGGGCCGGTGTCATCGCCGCTTTGCTGTCTCCGTTTTTCTTCTTTACGCTCAACTGGCTGGCGCCCTACGTCGGCTATGAAATCAAGCCTGAGCAGAAAGGAATCCTTTAAGCCATGGCTGCATACATGTCACGGCGGCAGCGTCCGCGCATTGAGTTGCGTGTGCAGGTGCTTGGCTTTTTGATCTTGTGCGGGCTTGGCTCGCTGATAGCGAGGCTCTGGTGGGTGCAGGTGGCGCGCGGGGCCGCTTATACGCAGAAGATTGTCGGCCGGTCGGAAGTGCGGGTGCGCATTCCCTCGGTGCGCGGCGAGATCCGGGACAGGAACGGGATCCCTCTCGTGCAAAATCGCGCCAGTTACGAGGTCGATTTTTATTTGCCGGAAATGGTGCGTGAATACACCAAACGGGCGAAGGAAACGGGACAGCAAGTGCCGAAGCTGGAATATATCGCCACGAAAAAAGGCATGGCGACGAAGATGAAGGAGGTGGATATCCTCAAGGTGGTAAACGATGCGGTGATCCCGCGGTTGCAGGAACTTGATCTTGCAAAGGATTACAATGCCAAGCATTTGCAATCCCATTTTCACACGGACAGCCAGATTCCATTTACTTATATCGAGGATATCGATTTTCCAACCATCGCGAAATTTTCAGAACATGACGTAGGCCTGCCCGGGGTGGATATTTCGATCAAGCCTGTGCGCCAGTATTTGTATGGCGCGCTGGCCGCACACTTGCTCGGTTATGTCGGAAAGCCGCAGGATGTGGATTCGCTGCCGGATGCCCACGATTATAATTTTTACCAGGCGGACATCGAGGGAAAATCCCAGGTGGAACAGGCAATGGATGAATATTTGAAGGGGACGCCGGGTGTGCGCGTATTACAGCGCAATTTAAAAGGAGTGATCGATAGCGAACTCCGCGTGGAGCCTCCGAAACCGGGAAATAATGTCTATCTCACCATCGATGCGCGCATCCAGATGATTGCCGAGGAGGCAATGCGTGCGGTGGGTCGTGGCGCGGCGGTGGTTGTAGATCCCAATAACGGCGACATTCTTGCGATGGTTTCCGTGCCTTCCTACGATCCGAACACATTTATTCCCAGCATTTCCACAAAGGATTGGACGGCCCTTAACGACAATGAGGCTGACCCATTGGTCAATCGCGCAGTCAGCGCATTTCCTCCCGGTTCCACCTTCAAGATCGTGACTGCCCTTGCGGGATTACGCAAGGGAATCGGGCACAACAACTACACCTGCACAGGCAGTGTGACCTACGGCAACCGCCCTTTTCACTGCTGGATAGCGGAAAAGGGAGGTTCGCATGGTACCATCGGCCTCACCGAGGCGATCAAGGTTTCGTGTGACTGTTATTTTTACCAGTATGGCAATGCGGCGGGCATTGATGAGATCGATGATACCGCCAAGATGCTTGGGATGGGCGAAAAATCAGGGATCGAACTTTCCGACGATGCGCCGGGAGTGATCCCCGGTCCGGACTGGATGGCGGAACATTTTCCCCGGGAAAAATGGTCGCAGGCGCAGACGGCCAATGCGTCCATCTGACAAGGCTACGACCTTGCTTCCCCCCTGCAAATGGCAATGGCTTACGCCACCGTGGCAAATGGAGGTATCTCGTATTACCCGCGCCTTATTCACTCGGTCCTCACGCCGGAGGGCAAAAATTTGCTGGATGATGAAGGCAAGGAAGTGCTTCCGCTTGAGCCAAAAATCCGGGGAGATTTGCGGAAGGATTTCACCAAGCAGCAGATTGACATGGTGCGCCTGGGGCTTTGGAAAGTGGTGAACGAACCGGGCGGCACAGGCAGCGTGGCAAAGCTCAAGGGCATCACGGTGGCTGCCAAGACAGGCACAGCGCAGGCATGGCGCGGCAAAAAACAAGGACACTATCGCGTGGTTCTGTTGTTTCGCACCTTATGAAAAGCCGCGTTATTCCGTGGCGGTGATGGTAAATGGTGGCGAACATGGCGGAACGGTGGCCGGCCCGATTGCAGCGCGAATTCTCGACGAATGCGTTGCCATGGAGCAGGGGACCTACACGCCCGAACTCAAGCCGCTGGCTCCAGCCCGCAAGGATAATCCTTTTGCAATGATCCCCGCGGTTAATTTCAAAAACAATGCCCCGGCTTTGGGAACAGGTGACGACGAGGAAAGGGCGGATCCAAACCAGGATGAACCCAATAGCCCTCAAGTCAAAAAATCCAGTGCATCGCCGGATATCCGGCCGGATGCCGATGCAGGCGGAAAGCTGCCTGCCGCAGCCCGTCCGCAGCCAACGCCGGACAGGCGGAGTATCTTTCAAAAATTCTTTCATCCAGGCAAGCCGGCAGGGACGCCGGTTCAGCAGCAAGCACAACCCCCGAGCCGCTTGCACTGATGACATCGGGAAAACAATCTGAAACTTTTAAAAACTATTAATTCATGATCGAAAAAGTAAAACGCATCCTCGGACTCGCCCCCAAGCAGTCCGGAAACAAACTCATTATCAACAGCGAGAAACTCGAGCAACGCGTTGCATTGCTCGAAAACAGCCAGCTCGAGGAATACAACGTAGAACGGCAGACGGACCGGAATATCGTCGGCGGTATATTCAAAGGTCGCGTAAAGAATATCGAGCACGGCCTGAAGGCCATGTTTGTGGACATCGGTTTCGAGAAAAATGCTTTCCTTCATTTTTGGGACGCGCTTCCCGCCGCCCTCGACAGTGGTGTGGAGCAGGTGGATCGCAAGGGTGGTCCAAAAAACAAAAAACGCATCACTGCTGCGGACATCCCAAAAATTTATCCTGTCGGGTCAGAGGTGTTGGTGCAGGTTACCAAAGGCCCGATCAGCAACAAAGGGCCGCGTATCACGACTAACATCAGTCTTGCCGGGCGTTACCTTGTTCTCATGCCCTACAACGACCAGAGCGGTATCTCGCGCAAGATCGAGTCGCCCAAGGAGCGTGAACGGCTGCGCAAAATTTTGAAGGGCCTGGACGTTCCGGAAGGTTTCGGCGTGATCGTGCGCACGGTTGGAGAAGGCCAGCGCGCCCGCTATTTCGTGCGCGATATCGGATTGCTGCTGGAACAATGGAGGCAGATCGAGGAAGAGATGAAGTCGAAGCCTGCACCTACATGTGTTTTCAGGGAACCTGACCTGATCGAACGTACCGTGCGCGATTTTCTGACCGACGAAATAGACGCCGTGATTTGCGATGACCTGGCGGCCGTCGAGCGCATGAGGGACCTGGTGGGCCAGATCTCCAGGCGCGCGCGAAACCGCATCCAGCATTATAGCGAGCCGATGCCGATCTTTGAGAAATTCAATGTTCAGAAACAAATCGACGACGCCTTCCACCGGCAGGTCTGGCTCAAATGCGGCGGTTACATCGTCATCGATGAAACCGAGGCGTTGATCGCGATCGACGTGAATACAGGCCGCAACAAGGGTGGCAAGGATGTGGAGAAAACAATCCTGCAAACCAACCTTGAGGCAGCCGACGAGATGGCGCGCCAGATGCGTTTGCGCAACATCGGCGGATTGATCATCGGTGACTTTATCGACATGAAATCGAGACGGGACCAGCAGGCAGTGTTTCAGCGCATGAAAGACCGCCTGAAACGTGACAAATCGAAGACCCATGTCCTCCCGATTTCTCCGCTTGGCCTCATGGAAATGACCCGCCAGCGCGCTGCCGAATCAATCAGCGGCTCTGTTTTCGAGGCGTGCCCGTATTGTCATGGTCGTGGAAAAGTGAAAAGCGCGATGACAATGAGTGTCGAACTTCAACGTGCCCTCCATGCCGTGATGCGGAAACACCAGGACACAATCCACGATGTGAAAATCATTGTTCATCCGAGAGTGCTGGACAGGCTTCGGAGCGAAGACGACGAACTTCTGGTCGATATCGAACGCAAGTACGCGGGGAGGCTTACATTCCGCGCGGAGCCCGCATATCATTACGAACAATTTCTTATTACAGACGCAGGTACCGGCAACGAATTGAAAGCTTGAGTTTGCTCGGCGGATGGTGACATCGTGCCGGTCTGGAATTGTTACGAAATTGTAACAGAGTTAGCCCTTGCGAATCGACCTTGTGTGCCTACAGTCCGTGCAGTGACCATGAGTAAAACTGATAACAAGATACTCGTCGCGGATGACGAGCTGGATGTTTTGAATCTTGTAAGTTTGAATCTCAAGAATGCGGGGTTCACAATCATCAAGGCGCAGGATGGTGCGTCCGCATTGAGCAAGGCCCGCAGCAATATGCCTTTGCTCGTGGTGCTCGATCTCATGCTCCCCGGCATGTCCGGCATTGAGGTTTGCAAGACATTGAAGAGTGATCCGGCCACTTCGCAAATCCCCATCATCATGCTTACGGCAAAGGCCGAGGAAGTGGATCGCATCGTGGGATTGGAACTTGGCGCGGATGATTACATCACCAAGCCGTTCAGCCCGCGGGAGCTTGTCTTGAGGGTGAAATCCGTGGTGCGCCGCGTGTCCGGGCAAAATGAAAAGCCTGACTTGATCAAAATCGGTGACGTCGAGGTGGACCGGCTGAAATTCGACGTGCGCATTAAGGGAGAGTCTTTGGAAATGACGCCCACGGAGTATAAACTGCTGCTGATTCTTATGGAGCGGCGCGGCCGGGTTCAGAGCCGCGAGGTTTTGTTAAACGATGTCTGGGGCTACGATCAGGTTCTCGACACGCGCACCGTGGATACGCATGTGGCCCGCTTGCGTGAAAAAATTCGCAACGGCAAGGTGAATATTGATACAGTCCGCGGATTCGGTTATCGCATCATGGCTGAATGAAACCCGGAAAAAATATGCCCGTGAAACAGGGACGGCAGCCCAGGTGAGTGATTGGCTGCCATTTTTTTTAATCTGCGCAACAGCATTGGTCCTCACGATCATCGTGGTGCGCGATTATTTGCTCCCCTGGCGCCGTCTTGAGCGGATGGTGGATGATATCATTGAGGGGAAAAAACCGGGGACAATCATCTTTCACGGCGCCCGGCGTTTCATGCGGATGGCGCTCAAGCTTGAAAAGCTGACAGACGAGCAATTGCGGCTCAAGCGGCAGATCAGCGAGGAGGAATTCAACCTTCAGGCGATTCTCTCGAGCATGGTGGAAGGGGTGATGGTGGTCGATAACAACCATGTCATCCGGCTCGTAAACGCATCGTTTATCAAATTATTTAGCATCAGGAACAGCCCGATCCGGCAAACCGCTCTCAGCGTCGTGCGCGACGCATCCGTGGAGGAAATCCTGCGTGCGACCACTCAAACAGGTGAAACCCAATGGCGGGAGATTTCATTGTTGAACAACGGGGATTTATCCATACCCCGCTATTTTGCGGTGAGTTCGGTGCCGATCATCAGGCCCGATGGAAAAATCAGCGGTATGGTCACGGTATTTCACGACATATCGAGGTTGCGTCAACTGGAGGATATCCGCCGGGAATTCGTTGCAAATGTCTCCCATGAGCTTCGCACCCCTCTTTCCATTTTTCACGGCTATCTTGAAAATCTGCTGGATGCCCCCGATCTGCCCATCGATGACCGGATGCCGATCTACGAGATCATGCAAAGGCATTCGCGCCGGCTTAATGCGCTCCTCGAGGACTTGCTCACCCTCGCGCGTCTTGAATCCAGGAGTGTAAGGCTCGATGTCTCCGAACTGGACCTTGCCGCTTTTCTCGGCCAGTTCTGCAAGGGATGGTTGATGAAAGCGGAAAAGAAAAACATTGCATTGCACGTGGAGGTGGATGGTGCGTTGCCGCGTCTCTCTGTGGATGAGTTCCGGCTTGAGCAGGTGTTGAATAACGTATTGGAAAACGCCTTGAAATACACCTCCGAAGGGGGCCGCGTCCAACTGTCGGCCCGGCAAGGAAACCAGGGGGGGATTGAGATGCGCATTGAAGATAACGGCACCGGGATCCCCATGAGCGATCTCCCTCATATTTTCGAGCGGTTCTATCGTGTCGAGAAGGCCCGGAGCCGCGAAAAAGGAGGCACCGGATTGGGGCTATCCATTGTTAAGCACATCATGGTTCTCCATGGCGGAACGGTGGAGGCGCAGGGCGCGCTCGGAAAAGGAACGGTGATTATCCTGCGTTTCCCCGCACGGCAAAATCAAGCGGTGGTTTGAGTTTCCACTTCCGCCATGCGCGGGCTTTTTGCGCCGTTTATCAGGACTGGATGATCCTCATCCTCCGTGTCGGCGGTTTCCACTTTGGCGTCGGCAGGAGGATGAATATTAGTGAGCAGGGATATCTTGCCGTGGTGGTCTTCCAGCAGCACGGAGCAACTTTCCACCCAGTCCCCCGAGTTGTAGTATCCGACATTTTCGATCTCCCGGATTACTGGCGAGTGGATATGTCCGCATACGACCCCCTGCACCGAGTAGTCTTTTGAGTAACGGACGATGGCCTCCTCAAACTGGCCGATAAAGCTCACCGCATTTTTCACGCTTTTCTTGACGTAGGCACTCAATGACCAGTGCGCGCGTCCGAAAATACGGCGCACAAAATTGACGGGCCGGTTCAGTTTCAGCAGGAGCTGGTAACCGATGTCACCGACATGGGCCAGCCACTTGATATTCTGCACCACGGTATCCAACTCGTGGCCGTGGATCACCAGCAGCCGCCGTTTGTCCGCGGTCTCATGGATCGCGTGCTTTTCCACGGTGATGTTTCCGTAAGCGCCGAAAAAGCCGGATACAAATTCATCGTGATTGCCGGGAATGTAAATGATGCGTGTGCCTTTCCTGCCTTTGCGGAGGATTTTTTGGATCACGTCGCTGTGTGATTGGGGCCAGTAAATTCCCCGGCGCAATTGCCATATGTCGATCAGGTCACCCACGAGATAGAGGGTTTCAAAATCATAGTCCCTCAAAAAATAGAGCAGCGCCTCCGCATTGCAGCCGCGCGTGCCCAGGTGCAGATCGGAGATCCATGCTGTGCGATATTGGTTCATTGATTCGATACCAGTGAAATCCCCGTGGTTTATGATGTCAAAGCTGCAGAGGGTGGAAACGCGGGATTTAACACGACTGTAACCTTGCTGTAACCAAATTGGCACAAATGCCGTCCGCCTTGAATAAAGTGTCTGGTCAAAAATGTGACGGGCGGGGCCATTGAAGACCCCGCCCCGCTACCACATTGCATTTACCCTTCCATGCAGAAAGCCTCCATTTCCCCCTCGATCTTTCTGCTTACCCGGCGCAAAATGTGGATGGGTAATGTGGCATCTGCGTGACGACTAAGTTACGATTTTGTAAAAACAAAACCTTCCATAATTCCGATTCTGTAACACAATTGTAACAAACTCCATCTTGCCCCCGCATCACGTTCGGGGGAGACTTGGTTTCTCATTTCCGGTTTTTTTAACGACGAATTATTACAGCCATGCCCCAGCCACTTAACGATCCGCAGCTTTACCTTAATCGTGAGTTAAGCTGGCTGGAATTCAACCAAAGAGTATTGGATCAGGCGCTGGACGAAGCCAATCCCTTGCTGGAGCGGGTGAAATTCCTCTGCATCGTGAGTTCCAATCTTGATGAATTTTTTGAGGTCCGCGTTGCCGGTTTGAAACAGCAAAAACAGACCGGATCGAGCCATAGCGAGTCGGATGGTTTGAACGCCACGCAACAGCTCGCGGCGATCTCGCAGAGGGTGCGCCGGTTGGTGGAGGACCAGTACCGCTGCTGGCGCAAAAAATTGCTGCCCGAGCTGGAGAAGCAATCCATACGCTTTCTCACGTATCCCGACGTAGGCGCCAAGACGCAAAAATATTTCTCCAACTATTTTAAAAACGAGGTTTTCCCGGTGCTCACACCGCTGGCGATCGATCCCGTCCATCCGTTTCCACAGCTTCTCAATAAAAGTCTCAACGTCGTGGTGGAGCTCGAGGGGAAGGAACTGGCGACCAATCTTGCGATTGTCCAGGTGCCCCGCATTCTTCCGCGCGTAGTTTCCCCGCCCCGGCAGACCGGCACACAGCAGGAGTTCGTCTTCATCGGGAATATCATCCAGCACCATGTGGGCTCTTTGTTTCACGGCATGAAGGTGAAAGGTGCGCACCAGTTCCGCATCACCCGCAACAGCGAACTCTACATCGACGAGGAAGAGGCGGAAAATGTGCTGCAAAGCATCGAGCTGGAATTGCGCCATCGCAATCGCGGTGCGGCGGTGCGGCTCGAGGTCCAGCGCGATTGCCCGGACTCCATTACCCAAAGGCTTTTGAAAATTTTCAAGCTTGAGGAAGAGGATTGCTTTCATGTGGATGGCCCGATCAATTTCACCCGCCTTTTTTCGGTGGTGGAGGAACAGGATCGTCCCGAATTGAAATACGAACGATTTTCCGCACCCATCACTGCGGGGCAGGATGGCAATATTTTCAAGGAGATCCGCAAGGGAGACATCCTCTTGCACCATCCTTTCGATAGCTTCCAGCCGGTCGTCGATTTTATTGGTTTCGCCGCGGAAGATCCCTCCGTGCTGGCTATCAAGCAGACATTGTATCGCACCAGTGGCGATACCCCGATCGTGCCCAGTTTGATCGAGGCTGCGGAAAATGGCAAACAGGTCACCGTCGTTATCGAACTCAAGGCCCGCTTCGATGAAGCCGCCAATATCAAATGGGCGCGCATGCTCCAGGAGGCTGGCGCCCATGTTGTCTACGGCCTTGTGGGCATGAAGACGCATTGCAAGCTCGCCCTCGTGGTGCGCAGGGAGAAGGACGGCATCAAGCGGTACGCACACCTCGGCACCGGGAATTACCATCCCTCGACCGCGCGTTTTTATACCGACATGGGATTGCTTACGGCAAATCCCGATCTCACCGACGACTGTGCCGTACTTTTCAATCTGCTCACGGGCGTCTCACAGTTTCCCGGCATGAAAAAGCTGCTCGTGTCGCCGTTTACCCTGCACGCGCGTTTGCTGGAATTGATCGAGGCCGAGATTGTGAACGCTGGCGCCGGCAAGCCTTCGGGGATTTACGCAAAGCTGAATGCGCTCGTCGATCCCGAGATTATCGCCGCCTTGTATCGTGCCTCGCAGGCCGGGGTGAAAATCAGGCTCCTCGTCCGCGGTATCTGCGTATTGCGTCCGCAAGTTCCCGGGATCAGTGAAAATATTCACGTCAGGAGCATCGTTGGAAGATTTCTGGAACACAGCCGCATCTACGAGTTCGCTAATGGAGGAGAGCCCTTGATCTACCTCGCAAGCGCCGACTGGATGCCGCGAAATTTTTACCGCAGGGTGGAGACCTGTTTTCCGGTGGAGGAGCCGGTGCTTAAAAAACAGATCGAGGATGTCCTCGAATTCTACTGGACCGATACGGATAAAGCGCGTGAGCTTGCTGCCGACGGGCTTTACCAGCGGATTGCAGGCGACGAGCCGTTGATTAACACACAGGAGGAGCTTCTGGCCCGTGCTTTGCGCGCAAGAAAAAAGCAGGTCGAGATTGTGCAATGATTTTATGAAACATTACGGGGTTACTGGTGTCTAAGTTTTAAATAAGGGACAAAAGCATGAAACGACTTTCCACGGGAAATATGGTTGGGATCAGGAATATCGAACAGCCAAAGCAGACAAAAAGGCTGGGTATCAACAAGGTTTTGAAATCCGCATACCAGCTCCATTTCCGCGATAAACTGACACGGCTGGCGGTGAGACGGTGTCTTGGCTGATCATCTTTGAGCCCATTTGCATTTATCTCCAGTTGTTTTCCACTAGAATTGATTCACATTAGAAACCATGAAATCCGAAAATGATGAGGTAAATGCCTCCCCGATGAAGTCTGCCGGTGAGGAATTGGATTTTCTCCGGAAAACTTTCCGCGAAATCATTGCGAGCTATTCTGCCCGGGTCGAGGGCGAGATTGCGCAGATCCGCGGGGCGGTGTCCGTCGAGGAGAAGAAAAAGAAACTTTCCTCCTCCCATCTTCGCGATGCGAGAGACATCATTACCCTCGTCCGCACCATGGATGTGAAGTCGGAAAAAGGCCGTCGGCGTGATCTCAAAAAAATCGACCTTCTCATCGAGGAGTTGAATCGTTTCGTCGAGAATTGGTAGGCGGAATCACGTCGGCTTTTTCCCGGTAATACCGGTTCAAGTTGAAATGATCTCAAAATAGCACGGCGTCAGCGGCGGTATTTCGGGAATTTCGAGGCTTCGGTTGGCGGCAAATTCCCCCGCCTTTTCGCTAAGAGTCCTCCCGCTGATGTGCTCGACGAATTGCAACCGGCCCTCCCAGGCCTTGCTTGGCTCATTTGGAATGCCGATGGCATCCAGCGCTTCCATGGGAAATAAAATGCGCACATTTTTAAAGGTGATCTCCTTGTGAAGATTCACCACCACGAGGAACCGCTGGCCCCCGGTCGGGACATAACGCAGGAAAGCATACAGCCAGTGCCCTGAGGCCGGTTCGCCATCCATATGGCCGAACAGCAGGTTGCCATTGTTGGCGGGATTCAATGCAAAGAAATCTCCGTCACGGAAAGCCGGCTCCCCCGCCAGCGTGAGCAGCTTTTTGTAGAATGCCCGCAGACTTTTCTGCTGCGCGGAAAGTCCAGCGCCGTCATAGCGATGCTGGTTCACCCATTTGACCAGTTCCGGCATCGACCAGTAATCAAAAATAGTCGTCCGTCCGTTGCCGCCGCCGAAGCCCGCATTTCCAATGGCAGGTTCACCCACCTCCTGCCCGTTATACAACATCACGGGGCCACGCGACAGACCGTAGAGGATGCCGCAGACCGCACGCCCCACATCCATGCCGGCATCGCGCCACTGGCCGCTGGCCGCCAGCCGCACCTCGTCGTGATTTTCCGCATAGCGCAGCGAGGATTTAAAAAGCAGATCATCGCAGCATGCCGCATCCAGGTCGTTGGCCCAGCCAGGCCCGTCGTATATTTTTTTGAGCGTCCTGTAAGTGGGATCGTCATACACCGCATTGAATCCCGCGCGCAGCAGATCGATCAGCACGCTGTTTCCACTCCCGCTCGGAATTTTTGCGGGATCATTGTCATAGGCTTCGCCGATAAAGTAGGCATCGGGTTTCCTCGCGCGCGCCTTCGCGATCATCCATGTCCAGAACTCCAGCGGCACCATGTGCGCCATGTCGCAGCGAAATCCATCCACACCCATGCATTGCCAGTAACCCACGATCTGGTCCATTTTTGTCCACGTATCGGGGATCGGCATATCGGGGGTCTCCACCGTGGGGTGGGCCGCCTTGCGCGCAATGAAATCCCAGCCGTAATTCAGCTTCACTGCCTCCCACCAATCGTTTAGTCCCGGTGTCCAACTCACAATATTGTTGCCGGTCACCCTGCCGAATGTTTTTTCGCCTTCGAACAGACCGTCGCACTGCATGCCGGCGATTTTGCAAGTCGGGCTTACGGGCGAGCCGTTGCTTACGGTCGGCAGTTGCAGGGGAGGGCCATGGGAGTCAGGCGTGAGATAGTAAAAATTATTCCGTGGATCGAAAAATTTTGTCCTGTCATCCGTCGTTCCAAAGTTGGATTCCGGCATTACGCTGGAGTTGTAACAACGCGCTACATGATTGGGCACGAGATCGATCAACGCCTTCATCCCGGCGGCATGAATGCGGTCGAGCAGCGCCTGGAACTCATCCAGGCGATGCGCGGGATCATTCGCGTAATCGGGGCATACGTCGAAGTAATCCTTGATTGCGTAGGGGCTGCCCGCCAGCCCCTTGAGAAGGTCGGCATCATCCGCAGGCCGGCCAATAGAGGTGTAATCAGTCGCCGTCGCCTGTTGCAGCACGCCAGTGAGCCACAGATGGGTAAACCCCATGTCCTTGAGCGAAGTCAGCGCGATCTCGTTGATATCGTCGAACTTCCCCGTACCATTCTCCGCAAGTGTGCCATTGGGTTTGCGGGTCTCGTTGGTATTGCCGAATAACCGTACAAACAACTGATAGATACGCACTCTTTCCATGGGAGCGGTTATCGCTGGAACGGGTCGGGCATCACCGGTTCGCCGCAATAAAGGCAGCGCGGGCGGTTTTTAAACAGCGTGCGGTCGCATTTTGGACATTTGTGGGGCGGCTCGGCAGCGACTTTGCCATCCAGTTTTCCATCGCGCATGTCGATCGTCACGATCCGCTTGATCAATTCCTTGTCATCATATCCATGCTGTTCCTTGAGGATCATCCAGAGCGCCTCCGTGATCATGAGCAGGCGTTCCACATCCACTTTCAGCGAGTCCACTTCAGAGCGCGCCGCAGCCGCATCGGCCCGGGCTCCTGATGTAGCGGCATTGGAAAGGGAATCGTAATTGCCAAGTGAGGAGTAGAACATAAATTTACGGGAGAGTTTGTGAGGAACGGTGAGGGATGGATGTGTTATAGGATAATGGGTTGGAAAAACCAAGCTCTGTGGGATTGTTGGTTTTCAAAATCATTTATTAAATTATGCGCGATTTTTTATGCATCGGCCATCGCGGGGCGAGGGGGCTTGAGCCCGAGAACACGCTGTGCTCCATACGGAAAGCACTCGCGTTGGGAGCGGATGGCGTGGAGATCGATGTTTACGCCGTGGAGGACCAACTCGTGGTCATCCACGATGAAACGCTGGAACGCACCACGAATGGCTCTGGTCGCGTCGAGGCGCAATCGTTCGACTATCTCCGCTCTCTCGACGCGGGCAATGGTGAAAAAATCCCCACCCTCAGTGAGGTGTTGGACACCGTCGATCGTCGCGCCTTCGTAAATATCGAATTGAAGGGGAAAAATACCGCTGGGCTCACATCCGGACTGATCGGGGAATATCTGGCCAAACACGGGTGGAAAAATGAGGCATTTCTTGTCTCCTCATTCGATCTCGACGAATTGGAAAAGCTAAAGAGCAGTGGTCTGCGTCTCGGAGCCCTTTTCACGAAACCGCCCGAAAACTACGCCGATATTGCAAAGTCTCTCGGTGCATATTCCGTCAACATAGCCGTGGAGTCTGCAAATGAAGCCTTTGTCACGGACGCGCATAGTCATGGCTTGAAAGTGTTTGTTTATACCGTCAATTCCATCGACGAGATCAAGAGAATACAGGCTATCGGTGCGGATGGTGTCTTCACCGATTACCCGGATCGCATGGCATGAAATTTCCGGCAACTGAAAAGGCGAGGCGGGGATGCAGGAGCTTCAATATTGACCGGACTCAACGGTTCCGGTAACGGAATGTCTCACTGGAAATGCCTTTATCATTCATCAAAATCGCGGTCGGCATAATCCTGCTCTGCATGGGGCGCAGGCTTTTCTGGCTGTTCGTGGGAGCTGTCGGTTTCGTCATTGCGAGCGAGATGGTGGCTACCATGCTCGCGCACGAACCCCAGACGATCCGCCTTGTGATCGCGGCCCTTGTGGGGCTCGTCGGGGCGCTCGTTGCGATCTACGTGCAAAAGCTTGCTGTGACCCTGGCCGGTTTCCTGGCAGGCGGCTATTTTTTCATGACCTTATTGGACGCATGGGCATTGCAATCCCCGGAGCGTTCATGGATTGCATTCGCCGTCGGCGGAATCATCGGCGCCATACTCATGATGGCGGTTTTCGACTGGACGCTCATGATTTTTTCCTCAATCACAGGAGCCCATCTCATCATCCATTCCTTTCACATGGACCACACCATGGCAGCCGTGCTGTTTGTGATTCTCTGCATTTTCGGAGTCCTGTTTCAGAGTCGCCTTGCCCGCCCTGTGGCCAGAGGCCGGTAAATTCTTTTCTGTAGAACTTTCGAACAAATAACTAATAGTTAATAAATTGTTGACTTAAATCCGGTTGCTGACTATAATAAGGGGATATGAAACCCCTTTGCATATGTAGCGCCTTTCGCGGAAAATCCACCATTTTACGGCCTCGATTGGGCCGGTTTGGGGTAAAGACGGAGGTAGCCTGATGCCTTGTCCTTTTCACAGAGTAGTCAAAGCAAATCAAAGCAAATCAAAGCAAAACAAGGGTAAAAAAAATTCGGCACCGGGCACCATTTACTCTGGCAAACCGCTGGCATTGAACGCCGGTCCGATCTAGTTCGTACAACCACATCACCGTGACAAACCAGTTTCACAGCCAGCCTTACCATCTCGGCAATCCTCCTGCGGATCGCCCTGTATTGGTATTTGATGGCGATTGCGGCTTCTGCCGTTTCTGGATCGAGCGGTGGCGCGGTGCCACTGGCGACAAGGTCGATTACCTACCCTACCAAAAAGTCGCGTCTCATTATCCTGAAATTCCTCTTCACGCATTCCAGACCGCCGTGCAATTCATCGAACCCGATGGGCGTGTGAGCAGCGGTGCGGACGCGGTATTCCGGGCGCTGGAATTTTCACGAAAAGAGAACATCCTGCTGAACACATTGCGCGCAGTGCCTTTCTTTGATGAAGCCGCCCACATTGTCTATCGGATCGTTGCTGGCAACCGCACCTTTTTCTCCTTTCTTACACGCCTGTTTTTTGGCCGTTCCCTGGCGCGCCCGACCTACCTCATCTCCCGGTGGGTTTTCATGCGCTTGCTCGGGCTCATTTACTTGATTGCGTTCCTCTCACTGCTCATGCAGATCCCGGGGTTGGCCGGATCGCACGGAATTTCACCGGCTGCGGAATTCCTCAAGGCGGTGAGGGAACAGACCGGCGTCAATCGCTACTGGCTGTGCCCGACAATTTGCTGGATCGATTCCAGCGATCACTTCCTGGTCGCCATTTGCATTGCGGGCGTGGTGCTTTCCTGTTCGGTCATAGCGGGACTTTTGCCCGGCATTTGTCTCTTCCTTCTGTGGGCGCTCTATCTTTCGCTCATCACGGTCTGCGGAGTGTTCCTCGGCTTTCAATGGGATGCACTCCTGCTCCAGACAGGGTTTCTCGCAATCTTTCTCGTGCCGCCTGTCGTATGGCCGGACTGGAAACGCGAGACCGGACCATCAAGGATCGCGCGCTGGCTTTTGCTGTTTCTTTTGTTCTGCCTCATGTTCGAATCCGGCGTCGTGAAGCTCTCGAGTGGCGATGATTCATGGAGCGATCTCACCGCCCTCACGTACCACTACCAAACCCAGCCACTCCCTCTCTGGACGAGCTGGTATTTGAACCAGTCTCCGCTTTGGTTCGAAACCCTGTCGGTAATGATCATGTTTGCGATCGAGTTGGCGGCGCCATTTTGCATATTCGGGCCGCGCAATCTGCGCAGGGCCGGCTGTGCCGCGCTGATCGCGCTGCAACTCTTCATCGCCGCCACCGGGAACTACTGTTTTTTCAACCTGCTTGCCATCGCCCTGTGCCTGCTGCTGCTCGACGACGACGTCTGGCCCGCCTGGTGCCGGAAAAAAATGTCGCCGGCATCGGCGGCAACGCGTGGAATCCGGTGGCCCATCGGATTGATGGGGGCGATCACCGCTCTCGATCTGCTTTTGTCCGGCATGCAACTCATAGGCTCATTCCGGGTGCAGATACCATGGCCAGCGCCTTTGGCTGAAATCTACGATACCGCATCACGCTTTTGCACGTTCAACAATTACGGATTGTTCGCTGTCATGACCCGGACACGGCCGGAAATAATCATCGAGGGAAGCAACGATGGGGAAAACTGGCTGCCGTACGAATTCCGCTGGAAACCCGGCGATGTGAACCGCCGCCCCGGTCTGGTCGCCCCATTCCAACCACGCCTCGACTGGCAGATGTGGTTCGCCGCGCTCGGCAACTATCAGGAAAATCCGTGGATCATTGCGTTCATGGCTCGCCTCCTCGAAGGTTCGCCAGACGTGCTGAAGTTGATGGCAGCAAACCCATTCCCCGACGCTCCACCCCGCTACATCCGCGCAAGCCTGTACGATTATAAATTCACACGCAGCGAAGATCAGTCAAAGGCTTGGTGGAAAAGAACATACCTGCGCCCTTATTGCCCGGCCTTCCCATTGTCAGCGGTGAAACATGCTGAGGGCAATCTCCGTTGACATTTTTTCGGGATTTACTAGGAACTTCGATCAAATATGGCGCACAAAGAAACGTATCACATGCCCGGTGTAAAATTGGAGATCGGTTTTTCCGGCAAGGAATCCCACGGTGCCGATTTGGAAGACTTCCGTCCAGGCCTCAAACAAAAACTCGTGCAATACCTTGTAAAGGACGGTGTGGCTTTTGAGGAGGCGGACGCGGGAAGCAATTGGAAGGCAAACAGCGAAGCCGACACCCGGCTTGAGTCGGCCATTGATTCATGGATCCGCCTCGGCAAATACCAATGGACCAAAGCCAAGGATAAACACGCCAAAAAGGTGCGCTGGATTCTCGCTTGCGACGAGGAGGTCACGATCCTCCTGCAGCCCGAATAGCGCGATGTGCGCCTTCGATGAAATACCGGGGACAGGACTTGAACCTGCACGCCTTGCGGCACCAGATCCTAAGTCTGGCGCGTCTGCCAATTTCGCCACCCCGGCGGCTGCTTCACGGGGCAAACTTTATCCCTGCCGCCAATTCCCGCAAGCGCAGAGTTTCGGGCCCTTATTGCAGGTGTGCGGCATACTCGAGATTTAGAGAGGCCGAGGGGCGAGGGCGGCAACTGACGGTTGGTAAGGGTTGGCAAGAGTTGATTAGCCCTGGCACTGGAGCGGAGCTTGAGAGATGCAAACAATGTTTTGTGTGGCAGAGATCAGTCCGGGGGAGGGGTGGGAATGTAGCCGAGTGTATGGAGGAAGCGGTCTGTTTCGGCCAGGGTTTCGGCGTAGCGTTCCTTGTTGAAGAAGCCATGTTTTTGTCCCTCGTAGAGGTGCAGGTCACAACGGACGCCGCTTTGCTCCATGAGCTCCTTGTATTTTTCCGCCTGCTCCACGGGGATGACGTCGTCCTCCGTGCCCAGGAAAATAATGGCGGGGGGCGCATTTCGATCGATGTTGTGGAGCGGGGAAATCTGTTCCCAGTAATCCTGAAGGCGGTCGTGGCCGAATGTGCCGGGGCCGTTGTCGAGGACCGGATTAAACAGAACCAGCGCATCGGGTCTGCTGCCGCAGGAGAGGTCTTCGCCCGGTTCTTCAAAGCCTTTTGCGTTTCCTGCCGCCGCGGCGATGTGACCGCCGGCGGAACCACCCCCCGCAGCCACTTTTTGCGGATCGATACCCAGCTCCGCCGCGTGTTGCCGGATCCAGCGCACTGCGGATTTTGCATCCTTCACGCATTCCGCGGGGGAAGTGTGGTGAAGGCTCCGGATGCGGTATTCCGCCGAAATGGCGACCATTCCGCGGCCCGCAAGGTATCCGCACTGGGGATAAAATTGAGCGGGAGTCCCGCTGTTCCAGCCACCACCAAAAAAGAACACGATGGCAGCGCGAAGATCCGGGGCCTTGTGGCCGGGCGGCGTGAATACGTGGAGCTGCAGCTCCACGCTGCCGATGGTCTTGTAGGTCATCAATACCGGGGGCGGGGGTGAGGAATCGACTTGGTTGTTCATGAAATCATATTGGAATGTGAAAGAGTCCCATGTGCATCCGCAATCAAAAGTGGCATTCAATCTGAAGCGTCACAACCAGCGCATTACGATATTGTCCTCCTGGATTGCAGATGTATTGCAAGTCGGGTTGGATGGATGCCCAGGGGGCGAGTTGATATTTGTAAAACGCCTCGGTAGCGAGTTCGTACGACTTCGGCAGGTTCGTGCTGTCACTGATATGAACATACTGCGGACTGACGCCTATAATGTCCCTTGGGCGGTCTGGAAACAGACCTGTCCAGGCAAGTCCGCCGCCAATATGACGGTCAATGATGGACACGTCTCCAGGGGTTTGGGCGTATTCCAGGAACGTCCGCAAACCGCGAGTTTCATCCTCCTTGGAGGTCGGTTTCCAAAGTGTTTGATCGACAATGGCGTACATCCCATGCGTGCCGCGTTCCATTCCTCCGTCCAGCCTTGTGAAGTTTCCTGTGTCCCCCCAGAAACCCACGCGAAGGTTCCCATCAGCCTGCCACTCCGCCAGATGCTTCCATTTCAAACCGGTCTCCCCAATGTAAAACATGCCCCCTTGTGTTAATTGCGCGGCCTGTGGACTTCCTGTAAAATCAAGAAATCGATCGCGGCGACTGGCGTAGTAAGCGCCCAAGCTGGCATAAAACAGATCGTTGGGTGTGTAAAACACGTTCACGCCCGGCATGGGATCCGGGAAGGTGGGGAAGACAATGATCGTCGGGCTGACTTGAGTGGAGCTGCTCAGAAATGGCAGACCATTATCGATAACGCTGAACTCCGAATTAGCGTCCACCTTCCCGATTTTCAAACGCAACTTGTCGTTGAACAGTTTCTGTTCATACCAAAGCTCAGCCACTTGGAAAAAGGGCGTGTAATTGAGCTTGGTGAATTTCTGAAGGTCTCCTGTCAGGGCCGCGCTGGGATCAGGTCCCGCGTGGTCCTCCAGATCAACGTAGAATTTTCCGCCATCCCAGTTCAGGAGTTTCGCCGTGTCGAGGGTGAGGTTAAAGTCAACCGTGGAAGCGCCGGTTTCACCAGTGCTGACCCCGCCCTGAAAGTTTTTGAATCCCTGTACGACCCAATCGATACCGAAGGAAATTCCCTTCTCTTCCAGCTTCTTTCGGTAACCTCCCCAATCTCCTGTCAGTTCGTCCTGAGTCCAAAAAGTGTCGCCGTCAGTGGGTGCAGGGGAGGAGAGTGAAGATGCCGGGGCACTGGGGTCTGTGGAATTCGAAGCGCCGGCCCACAAATCCATCCGGCTGGTGAAAAGCAGGCATAGCGTCCCTAGAATACGCGGAATTTGAACCAGCTTTCTACTCATGAATTTCCCCATTCATTTTGTTGTTCAGTCTTCGGCATAAGATGATATCCATGCCGCCTTTCAGCGTAGCCGTTGGCGGCGTTCTTCTCGCGATTTACTCTGTAAATGACGTGTGTTTGAAGTGTGCGAAATGCAACGGAAAACGCGATTTTGCAACCCCAAGTCTGGCGCGTCTGCCAATTTCGCCACCCCGGCGGCTGCTTCATCACGGGGCAGACTTTATCCCTGCCGTTAATCTCCGCAAGTGCAGAGTTTCAGGGCTTTCATGTCCCCAATGGTACACATGTCACTAAAATTGGTTCGACTTCCGCGATGTGTTCATTTCTGTTCGCGGAAATCTTTGGGATTATAATGAAAACAAGCATACCAGTTACAAATTTTCTCCTGCATTACGGAAGGCGTATATCAAGGTGGAGCATCCTTATTCTGGCTGTCACGTCGGTGCATATGCATGCCCAGGAACCTGCCGTCGCAACACTCCCTCCTGTGGAATCTGCGCCTGCTGACGGCAAAGACCCGGCGGATTCCAAAAGCAGTTTGCAAGCTGCGGGAGACACGGTGCAAAACTGGAACTGGCACGTTCAGAATACCGACATCGTGCAATATCACCCGAATTTTCCCGCGCTATATTCCGGCCAGAACAGCATGCAGGACACTGCGGATGTGAAGGAAACGGTATCGTTGGATTTGACGCTTGGAGTGCGTTTGTGGAGAGGCGCGGAGTTTTACGCAGACGGGCTGGTGTACCAGGAGTTCGGTTTTAATAACGCGGTCGGACGCAGCGGGTTTTCCAAACGGGGAGGCATTCCGCCTCTCGGAACCAACCGCCCGGCATTCTACCTGAGCCGCCTGTTTTTGAGGCAGACCATAATATTGGAAGGCGAGCAGGAGGATGTAGCCGACGATGAAACTCATCTGGCGGAAAAAGTGGACGTATCACGGATCACTCTGACGATTGGGAAAATCAGCGCAAAGGACATCTTTGATAACACTGCGCAGGCGACTGATCCACGTACGCAATTCTGCAAGTTCAATAAATGGCTGTGAGAACGCGGGCAGCAGAACCTGTCCAAATTATCAGGATATAGTGTGTGTGCCGGAGGGAGGAATGAAGAATATTTGCCAGCCATAAGTTGAAATGGAAAAACGAATTTAAGTATTGCGGATATTATAGTTTAATATAACTAAATTAGTCACACCTAAATCCTCATTGAGTCCGTCTAGCGGAAACCGACCTACCAAAATGAAAACCCACATGCCAACATCCGTTGCTTTCCTGCGCTACATTAATTCCACCTTAAAGAGGATTATCCTCATTATGGCAGTCACAATTGCGGGCGACCTCCACGCTCAAGAATCAGCAAACACCACAACCATATCAGGAGCGGCAAAAACATTAAGCGGCACGGATTCGGCAGATTCCAAAAGTGCGCCCGCCATCGAGAACCCAGCAAAAAGTGAGAACTGGAACTTTCACGTCCAGAACACGGAGACCGTTCAGGGCTATCCCGGCTTTCAGGCGAAGTATGCCGGGCCAAACAGTCTGCCGTCCGGCGGTGAAACACGCGAAACTGTTTCGCTCGATGTGATGTTTGGAATGCGCTTGTGGCAGGGCGCTGAGGCGCACATTGACGGCTTGATGTGGCAGGGATTTGGCCTCAACAACACGCGCGGCGCGGAGGGTTTTCCCAACGGCGAAGCCTATCGCATTGGCACCCCGGTTCCCAATGGGATGATCGCGCGTCTTTTCATCCGGCAAACCATCGGCTTTGGCGGCGAGCAGGAGGACGTGCCCGATGACCAACTCACACTCGCAGGGAAACGGGATATTTCCAGGATCACGCTCACACTCGGACGCTTAAGCGTGGCCGATATTTTCGACCAGAACACCTACGCCAATAATCCGCGCACACAATTCATGAACTGGGCGTTTGTGAACAACGAGTCGTGGGATTATCCGGCGGATGCCGTTGGGTATACCACCGGATTTGCCGCGGAATTGAACCAGCCGGATTGGACCTTGCGCTACGGGGTTTTCCAAACACCACGTGAGAAGAATGGCCTGACTGCGGAAGACCGGATTCTCAAATGGCCGTATGACCCTTCGGCAGACGGGCCATCCGGCGACGGTTCGTTATTACTTGACTGGGGAATGGTGACGGAATTGGAGCGCCGTTACACCATCAACGGTCATCCGGGGGTGATCCGGCTTGAGCCATGGCTCAATCACGGCGACTTTGGCAATTATCAGGAGGCGCTGTCCGTGCCGGGGGCGGACATCACCCAAACGCGCGCATACCGCTTCAAATACGGCATCGGCCTGAACTGGGAACAGGAAATCGTGAAAAACGTCGGCGTCTTTTCCCGCGCGGGTTGGAGCGACGGCAAAACCGAATCGTGGATGTTCAGCGATGTGGACTATACGGGTTCGCTGGGTTTGAGCCTCAACGGCGAATCCTGGCACCGGCCCGGCGATACGTTCGGTCTTGCCGGCGCCCTCAATGGCATCTCCAAGGCACATCAGGAGTTTTTCGCTGCCGGAGGCACGGGGATTCTGGCGGGCGATGGGAATTTGAATTATGGCTGGGAAAAAGTAGTTGAAACCTACTACGATTTCGATGTCTGGAAGAGCGTTCATTTCGCACTGGATTACCAGTTTATCGACGACCCCGCATTCAACCGCGACCGCGGCCCGGTTTCCGTATTCGGGGCCCGGTTGCATTGGGAGTTCTAGCTGGTTACCATTTTTTGTCGTGATGGATAAGTCGATTGCCAGAGCGTTTCAGCAGCGACCGTTGGCGATCGCCGCTTCGCTGTTTCTCGTTCTCATTGTCGGCGTGGCAGACTATCTTTCCGGCTACGAGATATCCCTTTCGATTTTTTATCTGTTCGCGATTTCAGTGGCGATTTGGAATGTGGGACCGGTGTTTGCGGTTTTTATATCCGCATTGAGTGTTACAAGCTGGCTGGTGGGCGACTGGGCGGCCGGGGTTGTTTATCCGAACCGGTTTGTGCCTGTATGGAATGCCGCGATTATCTTTGCCTTCTATCTCTTCGTTGTCTGGCTGCTCTCGCGTCTGAAATCGCTGAATCAAACCCTGGAAAGCCGCATCAAACACCGCACCGCCGCCCTTGCCGCCGAAATCGAGGAGCGGCAGCGGTTGGAAAAGGAAATCCTCACCATCAGCGAACGTGAACAGCAGCGCATTGGGCACGATCTGCACGACAGCCTTTGCCAGCATCTCACCGGAACAGCGCTTGCAGGGCAGGTCCTCGGGGAAAAGCTGGCTACCCGGTCACTGCCGGAAGTTGCGGACGCAAACCATCTTGTCGAACTCGTCGAGCAGGGCATCACCATTGCGCGCAATCTGGCGCGAGGTCTTTTTCCCGTGGAAATCGAGGCTGAGGGATTGATTTCCGCCCTTCGCGAGCTTGCTGTGAGTAACACGCAACGCGCCGGAATTATTTGCCAGTTTGAAGGCGGGCGCCCCGCGCTCATTTACAATTCCTTTGCCGGGACTCATCTCTACCGCATCGCGCAGGAAGCTGTGAGGAATGCGATCAAACACAGCGGTGCCCGCAACATTATCATTAGTTTTAACGAAACCGGGCAGGGCGCGGAACTCATCGTCAGGGACGATGGCAATGGTTTCACGAGTCCACGGGGGACTGGCAAGGGCATGGGGCTGGACATCATGCGCCACCGGGCCACGATGATCGGCGCGACGTTTGACATTCGCAGCGATTCGCATGGCACGGTTGTTTTGTGCAGCATTGCGGAAAATGCTGCATCGTGAGAACACATAGCTTTGCCATGAAACGAAAAGTCTTCCTCGTTGATGATCATCCACTTGTTCGCGAATGGCTTGCCAATCTCATCAACCAGCAGGCCGACCTCATTGTTTGCGGTGAAGCGGAAAGCGCGTCACAAGCGATCCAGCAGATCGAGGCCAGCGGACCGGATGTTATCATTGCGGACATCACACTCGCCCAGGGATCGGGGTTGGAACTCATCAAGGATGTCCGGGGCATCTATCCACGGGCGGCCATTATCGTCCTCTCTATGCATGAGGAATCGCTCTACGCCGAGCGGGCTTTGCGCGCCGGCGCCAGGGGTTATGTGATGAAAAAGGAGAGCACCAAAAAAATCCTTGTCGCAATCCGGCAGGTGCTCGAGGGAAAACTTTATATCAGCGACAGGTTTGCCGCGACCATGGCCGAGAAGTTTATTGATGGGAAAAATCAAGGCGCCTCCCCCGTCGAAGGGTTGAGCGACCGCGAATTGCAGGTGTTCGTCATGATCGGACAAGGCATTGAAACCCGCCAGATCGCCGAGTCGCTTCACCTCAGTATCAAAACGGTGCAGGTCTATTGCGCCCGCATTAAGGAAAAACTGAACCTGGCCAACGCAACCGAGCTGGTTCGCGAGGCAATCCGCTGGCACGAAGCCAGCAAGGCCGGATAGATTTCTCGCGGGAACAACCTTCCGGCAAACTTGTAAGGCTTCGCCCTACAAAGGAATTTGCCCCGGCCTGACATGACATGCTTGCGGGCTACGCCCTATGGTTTGCGATCTGCAAAACCATTGTTCCATGTCTCTCGAAAAAAAACCAAGGCGCGTTACTTCCATGGATATCATGATTGTAGTGGCGGTCATCGCATTGGCGATATCGGTTGTCGTGCCGAACTACCTGCGCGCGCGTAGGAAGGCTCAGGCGACGCAGGCGCCTGGGGATTCCCCGCAGTCGCTTCCGGCAACCGGCCAGACTGCAAGTGGTACACGGAAGCCCGCGTATTAATCCCGTTATGTTGTTTTTCAAAAAAAATCTGGGAACCGGACGCTTCTTCTTTTCGCGAAGTTGCCGCGTCATCATACTGTCGCTGTTTGCAATGACCGGGCTGTTTTGCGGGGTGCCATATCTCGAA
>Ga0206937_10090_pt1 | contig 28550 bp, 21 predicted proteins | sample Alteio_BWOrgHeat_11_FD_152923 | JGI IMG/M metagenome (GOLD analysis project Ga0206937, IMG submission 152923) | Enriched cells from forest soil in Barre Woods Harvard Forest LTER site, Petersham, Massachusetts, United States -... | ecosystem: Environmental > Terrestrial > Soil > Temperate forest >... | reverse complement strand
GGTTTGGGGCATTGGTCTGGCATTTTTCCTTGAGTACTTGGATACCAGCGTTAAGACTCTGGCGGACGTTGAAAAATTCATCGGTGTATCCGTGCTTGCAGTGGTGCCAAAAATCGAAGGCCTGCTGCACCAGATGGAAGGGCGCTCTCCTGATGCGGAAACCTACCGCACGCTCCGTACGAATATCGAATTTCACAAGCCGACGCCAGACGCAAATACCATAACAATCATCAGTGGTGGCCCGGGAGAGGGAAAATCAACGACCCTTTGCAATCTGGCAGCCACCTTCGCGAATGCAGGTAGCAATGTATTGATTGTGGATGCAGACCTTCGGCGTCCATCCCAAGCCAAGTTTTTTGATATGGATGGTACTGTGGGGCTTGTAAACTACGTGAACGGTGAAATCGAATTTGAGGATGCGATTCGCCCCACAACGGTGGAAAACATATGGCTGATCCCGAGCGGACCGCTTCCGAAGGATCCCGTGGCGATTTTAAATTCCCACAGGATGGTTGAACTTATAGGCCGCGCAAAAGCTCAGTTTGATTTCGTATTGTTTGATTCACCTCCAATCCTGGGATTGAGCGATGGTGCCGTGCTTTCCAGCGTGGTGGAAATGACTGTGATGGTAGTGCAGCATCGCCGGTTCCCGAGGGCGTCACTGCTGAGGGTGAAACAGGCCGTTCTCAATGTGGGCGGCAATCTTACAGGTGTGGTATTAAACAAGGTCGATACGCGCGATGACCAGAACTACTATTACTACACCAGCTATTACGATTATTACTCTCCTACCGAGCGAACCAAAAAAGCTGAATCCAAAGCTGAAACAGAAATTTGATTCTACAAGAAGTCCGAGCCTGATGCCTGTTTTTACCGAATGAAAATTTTCTCATTTTCCGTCTTATTGTTGCTTCTAACTGCATGCGGCGCGTGGGCCCAGGCTCCATTGCGCCCTGGGGATACTCTAGAAATCCGTATAAGCGGTGTTCCCGCCGAGGAATCGACTACATTTAACGGATCTTACACCATAGATGATCAGGGCATGATCAACATGCAGTATATCAATCAAGTCAAGGTGGCTGGTTTTTTGCCCAATCAAATTCAAGAAACCATTCAGAATCGATTGATGGAGGAAAAGATTTTCACGCATCCTACAATTACGATCCAGCAAACTCAGAACCGATTTGTGGATGTCGCAGGAGAAGTGAAGGCTCCACAACGTGTTAATTTTACGGCGGATATGACATTGCAATCTGCATTAAATGCAGCAGGGTGGTTTACTGATTTTGCGGATCAAAAGCATATCAGGCTCGTGAGAGACAACAAAACCACCATGTATAACATGAAGGCGATTCGTGATAATCCCGCGCTGGATCCAAAAATCCTGCCTGGCGACAAAATCGTAGTACCGCAGAGCTGGTGGTAATTGGTCAGCTCGTGTGCAGGAGCGCGCGGTTCTTCCACAGGTAGCCGCATCCTGAATAAAGTGTGAAACCAAGCGTGCAGGTGATCAACAGGACGCCCGCGTAACCTGCAAAGCCAGACCAGTACCATGATGCCGGCAGGGGACCCATATGGTGAAACTCGCGAAAAGACAGGACGCTCAGGAAAAAAATCACCGTGATAATCTGCCACGCGGTCTTATGTTTTCCTATGGACTCCGCAGGCAGGATTGTTCCTTTTGAAAGAGCGAGCAGGCGAAGGCCTGTAATGAGGAATTCACGACTGATGATTACGATGACAGCCCATGCGGGGATTGCCCCGAGCGGGATCAGACAGATGAAGGCTGAAGCAATCATGATCTTGTCCACCAGGGGATCCATCAACTTCCCAAAATCCGTGATCATCGAAAAATGGCGGGCTATTTTCCCATCCGCATAATCAGTGACACCGGCTAGCAAAAAAAGGGTGAGACCGATTGTTTTGCCACAGCTCCATGTCGAGCTGAGCGCCACGACAAAAACAAACGTGCAAAAAAGCCGGGCTACGGTGAGACGGTTTGCCCAATTCATTACAGTGAAATCAAAATTTTGCAAAACGCATTTGCTATCATAATGCCGAAGAAGTTACCCTGCACACTCTTTCCTTAAAAACACACAATCGTAAACCTTAATTCTAAAAATTTCATGAGCACATGTGACATTGGTCTGATCGGACTTGCCGTTATGGGCGAGAATCTCGTACTTAACATGGAAAGCAAAGGTTTCCATGTGGCAGTTTTTAATCGCACCACAAAGGTGGTGGAGGATTTTGAGGCGGGTCGCGGCAAGGGGAAGCATTTTGTCTTCGCCAAAACGCTTCCGGACTTCGTTGCCGCGCTCAAACGCCCTCGCAAGGCGCAGATCATGGTCAAGGCTGGTGCGCCAGTCGATGCCGTGATCGAGCAGCTCATCCCGCTTCTTGAACCGGGCGACATCATTATTGATGGAGGCAACTCGCTCTGGACTGATACCCAACGGCGTGAAAAATACCTGAAAGAAAAAGGAATTCACTTTTTCGGCATTGGTGTGAGTGGTGGCGAAGAAGGAGCCCTCAAGGGGCCATCAATCATGCCCGGGGGATCGAAGGAAGGCTGGCAGTCGTTGGCGCCGATTTACACAAAAATCGCGGCGCAAGTGGAGGGTGAGGCGTGCTGCCGTCACATGGGCACGGATGGAGCGGGGCACTATGTGAAAATGGTGCATAACGGGATCGAATACGGCGACATGCAGCTCATTTGCGAGGCTTACGCGCTTTTGAAAGCCACCCTCAATCCCACTGCAAAGGAGTTTCATGAGATTTTCAATGATTGGAACACCGGTGAACTCGATAGTTTTCTCATTGAAATCACCAAGAATATCTTCACGAAGATCGATTCCGAAACAGGCAAGCCTATTGTTGATCTGATCCTGGACAAGGCGGGGCAAAAGGGAACCGGAAAGTGGACTGTGGGGCATGCCGTGGAAATGGGGGTGCCGCTTTCGACCATCGGCGCTGCAGTGGAAGCGCGCATCCTTTCATCTATGAAGGACGAACGCGTGGCTGCGAGCAAGGAATTACCGCGGCCTGAATTCAGGAATTTCGTTGGTGACAGGCAGCACTTTATCGACTGCGTGAGGGATGCTCTTTACGCGAGCAAGATCATCAGCTATGCGCAGGGTTTTGTGCAGTTGGGTGCTGCGAGCCAGCTTTATAAATGGAATCTCAGTTTTGGCGACATCGCCACGATCTGGCGCGGGGGTTGTATTATCCGCGCGCGGTTCCTGAATCGCATCAAGGAGGCTTATGAGCGCAATACGGGGCTTAAGAACCTGCTGCTTGATCCGTTTTTCCGCGATGTGATTACGAAAACGCAGGGCAACTGGCGTCATGCGATAGCGACCGGTGTGACCTTCGGCGTGCCTGTGCCTGCTTTCAGCGCGTCGCTGGCGTACTACGACAGCTACAGCAGCGCGGTGCTTCCGGCGAACCTGCTTCAGGCGCAGCGGGATTATTTCGGGGCGCATACTTTTGAGCGGGTGGATAAACCGGCGGGTGAGTTTTTTCATTACGACTGGCTGGCATGATCCGACTCGATTGCGTAATCCGACTGGCCGGCATAAATGGCAGGGATGCGGGATAGCTGACGGTTGGTAGGGGTTGGCAAGGGTTGATTAGCCCTGGCAAATACGCGGTGGCGGGGTGTACAGGGGTTTTTGCCTGATGAGCGGAAAAATGCCGTTTCAGGAATAAAATTTCCTGCATTGGCTGGATTTTGTATAAATTGAAGCCATGGCTTTGTGTTCGCTGGTTGTGGATTTTAATTCCTATTTCGCCTCGGTGGAGCAACAGCTTCAACCGAAACTGAGAGGACTGCCCGTAGCCGTCGTGCCGGTGATGGCGGAGTCCACCTGTTGCATTGCGGCGAGCTACGAGGCGAAAAAATTCGGGGTAAAAACAGGTACCCGGGTCTCGGATGCACGCCAACTGTGTCCCGGGCTGGAAATTGTGGAGGCGCGCCCGGCGCTTTACGTGAAATGCCATGATGCCCTGGTCAAGGCGGTGGATTCTTGCGTCCATGTCGAGGAAATCTGGTCGATTGACGAGATGGTTTGCGAATTGACCGGGAAATGGCAGCAGCGCGAGAAAGCCTGCGAACTGGCATTAATGATCAAGAAAAAGATCGCAGCAGATGTTGGCACGGAATTGCGCTGCTCCATCGGGATCGCACCGAATCCTTTTCTGGCAAAGACCGCTTCCGACATGCAAAAGCCGGATGGCCTTGTGGTGATCGAACAGCAGGACCTGCCGCATTGCCTTTATCATTTGGAATTGCGCGACTTTGGCGGCGTCGGCCGCAATATGGAGAAGCGATTGCATCAACATGGCATCAGGACGGTGAAATCGTTTTGCGAGGCCTCCAAGGAAACCCTGCGGCAGGTATGGGGCGGTGTGGGAGGAGAGCGGATGTATCAGGCGCTGCGCGGTGAATTTGTTTACCGCGCACCCACGAAAAAGAGCAGTGTCGGCCATTCGCACGTAATGCCGCCCGAGGAACGCAATGAGGCCTCCGCGTTCGCGGTATTGAGCCGGCTCCTGCAGAAGGCGGCCATGCGGTTGCGCAAGATGAGCTATTGCGCGGGAGGCATGCAGGTTTTCGTGAAACATGTGCGCCACACGGAGTGGAGTGAGGACCGCAATTTTCTGGAAACCCAGGATACCGTCGAATTTTTGCGGATCCTCCGCATGCTGTGGAAGCGCCGTCCGCCGGGCAGCCCGCCACCACTTGCGGTGGGGGTCACCCTGTTTCACCTGGTCGAGGAAGAAAATCGCACTCCATCGCTTTTCGAAAAAGGCTCTTCGCGGCGCGATCTCAATGCGAGGATCGACAAGATCAACAAGCGCTATGGCAAAAATACGATTTATTTCGGGGGAGCGCATGATGCACGCGAGTCGGCGCCCATGCGCATCGCCTTCAATTATGTCCCCGATATCGAGGCCGATGCGGATTAACCGACCGGCCCGCAACAGGAACAAGCAGTTTTAAAAAATGGACTTCTTTCATATCGCCATCATTTTTTTCGCAGGTGCGATCGCAGGACTCATGAATGCGATCGCCGGCGGCGGAACGATCATCACCTTCCCGGCATTGATTTTTGCGGGCATCCCCGCGATTGCGGCGAATGCGACCAGCACGGTGGCTTTGCTGCCGAGCGCGCTGGGATACACCTTCGCTTATCGTGGCAACATCCGTGCCGTATGGCGCTGGATCAAGCTGTTTGCCGTGGTGAGTTTGCTTGGAGGCCTGGTGGGGAGCTATCTGCTGGTCCGGACGCCGCCCGCAATTTTTGACTGGCTCGTGCCATTCCTTATCCTGCTTGCCACGGTGCTTTTCACCACGCACAGTTTTTTCACAAAACTTTTCCGGCTCGAAGTCCAACGCCAGGCCGGGGGGCACCACATCCGCTGGTTGATTGGCGCGGTTTGTTTCCAATTTCTGGTTTCCATTTATGGAGGTTACTTCGGAGCGGGCATCGGCATCCTTATGCTTGCCACGCTTGGGATGCTCGGCATCGGTGATATCCATGAAATGAACACCGTGAAGGGCATTCTTGGATTTCTCATCAATATTGTTGCGGCGATCTATTTCATGGTGCACGGCCTTGTCCACTGGCCCGCAGCGGGAATCATGGCGCTCGGTTCACTCACCGGGGGTTATTCCGGAGCACATTTTGCGCAACGGATTGCACAAAACACCGTTCGCAAGTTGATCACGTTCATCGGCCTGGGGCTGACGTTGTATATGTTTGTGAAACAACTGACCCGCTGACCGTGAACCCGGTTTATGATGCCCTGGCGGAAAGCCGTTCTTTTTCCTGTTCCAGCATTTTTTGATGCCTGGCGATGCGCTCGGGAATAATCTTCCTGCGAGGCGCGGTGGGCTGGAAGTCGTAATGCCCGACGCCGAGAGCGTGAAGGACTGCTTTTTCAACAGGTGAATAGGCCGATCCGTCGGCGCGACGGTCAAAACGCATCGGCTCGAGGAAGTTTACGCAGGGATTGATCATCAGGCGTGCTTCCGGCCTGTGGTTATGGCTGGAAGCGTGGAGCAACCAGGGATGGAGAAGAAACACATCGCCGGCATTGCCTGTGGTTTCGCGAAAATCCGTACAGTCCCGAATCAATTCCCTGGTTGGAAATTTATTGGGTTCGACTCCCTCGGGATGCGCGGAAAGGTGACGCGCAATCGGCGCAACCGAGTCGCACGCGATGAAAGTGCCGCCACCGCGCGGATGAATGTCCGAAAAAAGCACGACCACGAGCAGGGCCTGCTCGGCGCTGTCGAGGAAATGGAGGAAAAAATCACCGTCCTTGTGCCATCCCGGCGCTTCCGCAGAAGGCGCATTCCATTCCTTGTGACGCCCCCAACCATAATTCGCGATGAATCCATTGCCCCATTGTGTGTCCGAGTTGATGCGATCCTCGCTGCCGCACAACTCGCACATCGCGGCAAATGCCCTGGGGGAAAAATCACGAACGCTCACCGATTCGGAGTATGGCATGTGGATCTTGTCATCCGGCCATGTGGAGCGATCAGTGGGCGAGATGCCATTGCGGACCCAGCTTTCCTGCACCCAACGGTGGGCGGTGCTCCCCGGAGCGGTGTCGAAACAGTCGTGCAACTGCACAAAACCGTGTGCGATAAAATGTTCGATGTCAGTGGAACTGAGCGCGGGAGGATTACTCATGGTTTTACCTCGCTGTATTTTGTCTCCTTTACCTGTTTGCGGATTGCGTCAAAGAGTTTGCCGATGCCAATCTGGTTCGCCTTGCCCGCGAGCCATGCGGGAAGCGAGCCGCCACTGTCGGTATAGACGCAGTACGTGGCGCGCGAAGTATTCCCGGGCGCAGGCTCGATGAGCCAGCTGCCCTCGTTGACTTTCACCCGCAGGATATCGGTGCGCTCGGCGGGGCCCTGTGCATTCGCCAGATCCCAGCTACACACGTATGCGGTGCCGGCGGGCGTGGATTTTGTATCGTGCCGGACACAGATGCTGTAGTCGCGATCGGTGCAGAAGGGCGGCGATACGCGCTGATAACTGATGAGGGAATCGGCATCGCGCTTGATCACCCGGCACTCGGCGATATAAGGCATGAACCGGGGATATGCATCCGTATCGTCGATCACAGCGAGAACGGCACGCGGCGTGGCATCGATATGTCCCACAGCCTTAAACTCCTTGATGGGTGAGCCGGCGCGGGTGCGTCCGTAAATGGTGAGGCCGCTGCTCTGTGAGACGAGTTTCCAGTCCTCAGCAGGAGGATCGGCAGCGTAGGAAAAGGTGGCGGCGAACCCAATAAAAAATAGAAGGAACGCACGCGACCCAACGGATGAAGCGCGCCGGAAAATGAGGGATAAATGCACTACTGACTCTTTCTCGTATGAACCTACGGAACTATTTCCGACTGCGCAATGGGGATTTACATCAATTTTGCGCCGAGTTCAGCGAGGGGGCTGCGCTCGCCTTTATTCAGGCAAACGTGGGCGGCTATGCCCTGGCCCTTGAGCCGGTTGCGCGTATAAACGAGCCCGTTGCTGCGGCTGTCCACATACGGATTGTCGATCTGGCCGGGATCACCCACCATCACCAGCTTTGATCCCTTGGACATGCGGGTCACGATCGTCTTTGCCTCGAGCGGCGTGAGTTGCTGCGACTCGTCCAACACAAAGAAACGGCGGGGAATGGAGCGACCGCGGATATAGCAGAGCGCTTCGATTTCGACGAGACCCTGGTCCATCAAGATCTCATACGGCTTGCGCACGGTGGTCGCACTATTATGAGGCTGGGATTGCGAGATCATTTCACCGGGATGCTTTTTGCCCTTCTTTTTATTTTGCTGGGGATGCGGATGGGGATGATTGTTCATGCCCGGCATCGGCATGAGCACTTCAAACGCATCGTAAATAGGCTGAAGCCACGGGCGCATTTTTTCCTCAAGGCTTCCGGGAAGGAATCCGAGCGTGTCGCCCATGGCCACCACGGGACGGCTCACGGTGAGGCCGTTGAAGCTCTTTGCAAAAACCGAGTGCAGCCCGGCTGCGACCGCCAGCAGAGTCTTGCCCGTGCCCGCCTGCCCGTAGCAGGTCACCAACGAAATATTAGGATCGAGCAACGCATCGATCAGGCATTGCTGGCCGAGGTTCGCGGGGTGAAGATCAATGCCCCGGGGGATGTGGAGTGTCTCGGGAACCTGGAGACGTTTGAATTTCCGGCCACTGAAAAAACGCGCAGGCATGGTCTTGCGGTCACCGGCACGCAGGAGCACATATTCATTCAGCGTGAGACCTGCTGTGAGATCCTCATCCAACTCAAGCTCACCCGAGCTGGCGAAGCGCTGCAACTCGTGGGGATGGATGTCGATGCAGCGCAGATCGTAGCTTTCCACGTCCTTCGCCTCGACCTTGTCGTTGAGATAATCCTCGCATTGCAGACCGACCGCCATGCCCTTGAGCTGCATGTTGAGATCCTTGGTGACCAGGATTGTCGGTGCGGAATTGGTTTCCTGAATCAAAAGAACGGTCGCCAGGATGCGATGATCCACCCGGCCGATATCCGGGAAAAGATGATGGAAGCGCGTCACATCCGCGGAGGATTTGCGCGTCACCGTGGGATCGTTCACCGCGATCCGCACCGTGCCGCCGCCGTTGGTGGGAGCACCGTCTGTGACCGAGACATCCGGCTGCGAAAATATCCTGGTCAGTTCACGATGGGCCGCGCGGGCATTGGCTCCGCGCTCGGACTGCTCGTTTTTGAATTTGTCCAGCTCGCTCAGGACATCGACGGGAATCCAGATGTGGTTCTCCGCAAAGCGCTGGAGGCAGGTGGGATCGTGGAGCAGGACGTTGGTATCGAGGACGTAATTTTTTCCAAGATCAGAATTTTTGCGCGACTGTCGCTGCTTTTTACCCGCGCGCCGCGCCGGATTTTCAGGTTCGCCGAAGAGGCTTTGCTGAGGTGATTGTTCCAGGGTTTGAGGGATGTGCTGGTGCGAATCGAGTTGGTTCATGATTTGTAAAGACGGCAAAGCGAGAAACCGAATAACCGGTGAGAAAAACTAACGTAGCCGGAATGGTAAAAATGAAAGATCACCGAGAAAAGATGACTGTCACAACACCGACCAGAGTATCACACGAATTTTAAAATACAATATGCATCTGCGATTTCTTTGTAAAATTTTTGTAATAAACCGATCAGCATACGATGCGGTTTGGGATTCACCACCAAGGCGGCAAGGGGTAGAATTTAAACGCTAAGGGCGCAAAGGACGCAAAGGGGATTGGGAAAAGTTCCCGGTTCCTGGTTCAAAGTTTCTAGTTCGTCAGGCGCTACGCGCGGTGAAATGTAAAGCGTAAGACTCAACAGGAAGTAACACGGCTTTGCGGGCTGCGCCGGTGCAAGCAGAGGAAACTGAGAGGAGGGAGGAAGGTTTATCGATTCGGGCATTATGTTAACAGTTTGCCGGGTGGGGTTTTCTCTGGAGGCGGAACGTGGTGGGTGAGGAATAGTTTTGGGTTTTTTGGCGTTTGGTTGCGCGAAGGTGTTGCCCGATAGCAGGCGGGGGCTTGGGAAAAAGTTCGTTGCGGCGGGACACCGCAACCAGCACGCGGGACGCATGCGCTCCCCGGAGGGAAGAGTGCGGCTTCTCGCCGGGTTGGTTTTTTAAGTTGGGATCGCCTGGGAGCCTTGCACGGCTCCGAGCGGGGCTGTCCAGTCGCAGGCGTGGAGGAATACGCCGGGGCGGCATTTTATTTGGCCGGGGATCGTCCTTGCGTGCCATGTCCCGGAGGTGAGGACTTCTGCTTTTCCTGCGACCTCGAGGACGCGGAAACGCTGGTGACGGACTCCTTCGATTTCGAGTTGCTCATTGAGATCGTTCAACGAGCCGGGCTCCACGCCGAGCCATGACCAGAGCGGCCGATCGGTGCGGGGCAACCATCTGCCGTGCCGGTCGAGCAAAGCGGTATCGGGGCCGAGCTGAAGCTGGCGGCCCGGCTGCGCCTCGAACCAACGGATCACGGCTTGCTGGGAGTCTTGATCCAGAAGCGGCGACAGGGGCATCACCAGCATTTCCGCGGGCGGGAGGCCCGACGCGACTTCCGCGTCGGTGACAAAGCGGATCTGATATCCGAGGTCGTCGAGCCAGCGATGGGCTCCGCGAATGACCAGTGAGGCGCGATCCGCGGATTCATGAAATTGAACGAAAGCGCCCGGCGGCTCGAAATATTGAAGATAGCGCAGCGAGTTCTGGCTGTAGTGCAGCAATGCCACCGGGCGGTCCTGATAAGCGCGGATGTCGCCGGAAAAAATGTCCTTGTCCGCGGCGATGCGGCGGACCTCTTCCGTGCGCGGGGTGTCTTCGCCCTCGAAGTCCTGCAGGCCGTTCATACCGATTTCCTTTCCCCCGGAAGTCGGCCGCCACATGAAGAGCCAGGTCTGCGTGGCCCCGCGTTCGGCATAAATCCGCAACGATTCGCGGATGAAATCAGGCTCCCAATTCTCGCCGGCGAACGTGCATTTCCACGCGCGCAAATGCGGACCGGCCTGCGTTTCAGCGATGAGGAATTCGGCGCCGGGCGCCACGCTTTCGGTCACGCTGCGCATCATGTCGCAACTGTAACGCAGGGCCTGGCAGTCGTTCCCGCGATTTCCCGTGGCGGTGTAAAGATCGGTGCCGACCCAGTCGAGGCCGCGGGCTTGCGCCCAGTAATCCTGCCCGATCTGGAGGGAAACCGAAACCCCGGTTTCAGGGATGTTCACCCCGATCCGCTGCGATTTTGTTTCCTTCCGGAGGATGGCCGCCTGCTTTTGAACGAACGTCCCCATGTTTGCCTCCCGCCATTCTAGGAAGTCGAGGAACGCGCCGGGATTCGACTTGGGATGATGCGTGCGCCAGACCTGCTCCCAGCGGTTGTAGCGCTGCGACCAGAATGCGCCGTACCACGCGTCGTTCAATGCATCGAGGGTTCCATAGCGTGCGCGAAGCCATTCCTGCGCGTCGCGTAAGGCGTGGGGATTGAAGTCGTAGAAAGCGGTGGGATCCTCGGCGTAATTGGGTTCATTGTCGATCTGCCAGCCCCACACCGCGGGATGGCTGCCGTAACGTTGGGCCAGCGTGCGGATGGTGCGCGCGGCTTCCTCCCATGCCCGGGGATGATTCCAGCATGTCATGTGGCGATGGGCCCAGCAGACCTGCCCCTGGTCGCCCATGAGCCGGGCATCGGGATATCTTTCGAAAAACCAGGGGGGCGGCGTGGCCGTGGGGGTGCCGATGCAGACAGCGATCTTTTTTTCAAGAGCCAGATCGAGAAACCGGTCGAGGCCGTCCCACGCCCATTTTTCGGGTTCCGGCTGGTACCAGCACCAGCCGAATTCGAGGATCCGGACGCAGCCGATGCCTGCGGCTTTCATCCGGTCGAGATCGCGGGACCAATCGGCGGCGGGAAAATAATCAGGGTAATAAGCGGTGCCGAGTTTCATTGGGGATTTTGGGTTGGGTTTTGCGCCGGTGAGTGACGGGTTTTATGTGCCGGGGTTCGCTGTATTAAAAATCGGGGGAATTGTTATCCACAGATTTTCACAGATTTTTCCTGGGTGCTTTTTTCTTCATCTGTGAAAATCTGTAAAATCTGTGGATAAAGTTTCGGAAGAGAAGAGTGCAAGCTTTCAGCTTGAGAGATTTCGATGGCAAGCCGGAGGCTTGCGCTACTTTAAAGCAGATTTTCGGACGCCATCTTTCAGGATAATTGAGGGCGTTCCTTGTGCCATGGGGTGCTTTGCTCGTAGGCGTGGGCGATTTTCAGCAGGTTCGCCTCGTCGAACGGTTTTCCGAGGAGTTGCAGGCCGATGGGCAATTTGCGACCCTCCACATTTGCAAAGCCGCAGGGGATGCTCATGCCGCAGATGCCGGCGAGGTTGGTGGCAATCGTGAAAATATCCGCGAGGTACATTTTCAGCGGGTCGCTGCTGCGCTCGCCGATCTTGAATGCGGGTTCCGCCGTGGTGGGGCAGACGATGGCATCCACTTTTTCAAATGCGGCGGTGAAATCGTTGCGAATGAGCGTGCGGACTTTTTGCGCGGTGAGATAATAGGCGTCGTAGTAGCCGCTGCTCAGCACGTAGGTGCCGAGAATGATGCGGCGCTTCACCTCCTGGCCGAACCCCTCCTCGCGTGTGCGCCCGTAGTGATCGAGCAGCCCCGTGGTATTCGCGGCACGATGCCCGTAGCGCACACCGTCGAACCGGGCGAGATTGGCGGAGGCTTCCGCCGTCGCGATGATGTAATAGACGCCGACTGCGTGGTCCGTATGCGGCAGGGAAATTTCCACGATCTCCGCCCCGAGCGACTCGTAATGGCGGATCGCGGCGCGTACCGCCTGGTCCACCCCGGGATCGAGGCCCTCGATGAAATATTCGCGAGGCATGCCGATTTTCACGCCTTTCAAATCCTCCCCAAGCTTTGCGGTGTAATCGGGGACCGGGCTGTCGAGACTGGTGGAATCCCGGGGGTCGCGCCCTGAGATCACGTTGAGCAGCAGGCCGGAGTCGCGCACTGTTTTTGTAAAAGGCCCGATCTGGTCGAGTGACGATGCAAAAGCGACCAGGCCGAAGCGCGAGACGCGCCCGTAGGTGGGCTTCAAGCCCACCACGCCGCACAATGCGGCGGGCTGGCGGATCGAGCCGCCGGTATCGGAGCCGAGCGCCGCAAAAGCCTCATCCGCCGCCACGACCGCCGCAGAGCCGCCGCTGGAGCCGCCGGGAATGCGCGTGGTATCCCATGGATTGCGCGTGGTATGAAAGCCGGAGTTCTCCGTCGAGGAACCCATCGCAAATTCGTCCATGTTTGTGCGCCCGTAAGGGATCGCGCCTGCCGCGCGCAGTTTCGTGATCACCGTGGCATCATAGGGGGCGCGATAGCCCGCGAGTATTTTCGAGGCGCACGTGCAGGGCTCGCCGAGGACGTTGATCACATCCTTGATTGCCACGGGCACACCGCCGAGGGGGAGGGAGACATCGGCTTTTTTTGCAAGCTCCAGCGCGGCATCGAAATCGCGGGAGAGATAGCCCTGCACCTTGGGATCCACATCCGCGATGCGATGCTCTAGCGTTTCCATGACCTCGACAGGGGAGAGGGCTTTTGAGCGGAGTTGGGATTGCAGTTCCGAGATGGAAAGAGAATGAAGCGACATGGGCGGAAATTGTTATTCGATCACCTTGGTGACGACGAAGAGGCCGTTTGCCTGGCGTGGAGCGTTGGACAGGGCTTGTTCGGCGGTCAACCAGTCGATGGATTCATCCTCGCGAAAGACGTTGTAAACCGGGTTGGTGTGCGCGGTGGGCTCCACTCCCGTGGTATCAACCTCGCGCAGTTTCTCGACGTATTTCAACACTTGTGAAAGCTGGGACTGGAATTTTTCGATTTCCTCCTCGCTTAAAGTCAACCGGGCAAGCTGGGCGGTGTAGCGTACGTCAAAGTCAGAATTCATGGCGGTTATTTGAAATTAAACGCGAGGGAATGGGAAGAAATTTAGCAAGTGAAATTCAGGATTTAGGAAGTAATAGGACGTATAGCACGACTTTAAGCTCGTGCTTTAAAGTTCAAAGTTGTTTCGGATTTGAGGATCAGTTGTTCTGCGATGGGATTTATTGCAATATTGGAACCTGCCTGTAACGGATTTGACGCGTAATTGTGACGAGAATGTAACAATAAAGCTTTTGCCATTCACACGGTCAGCGAACAACGTCGGCCCCGTTAACCTCCAATGAAAATTATTCCCTTACTTTTTGCATCGTTTCTCTTAGCGACAACCGCTTTTGCGCATCATCCCGACAAAGGCGGCAATGGCGATGGCCTTGCAAACACCACTGTTCTGATCATCCGCCACGCCGAGAAGCCTGAGAGTGGCAGCGGGCTGGCCCCGGCGGGCGTACAGCGCGCCGAAGCTTATGTGAATTACTTCAAGAATTTCACGATTGATTCGAAACCGGTGCAAATCGATTATCTGTTTGCCACAGCCGATTCCAAAGGAAGCATGCGCCCGCGGCTTACAATCACCCCACTGAGCAGGGCGCTCGGGATCCGGATAGACACATCCTTCGACGACCAACAATACGAGAACCTGGCGGCGGCGATGAAATCGAGGTACCATGGGCATGTAATCCTGATTTGCTGGCATCACGGGAAGATTCCGGAACTGGTGCAAGCCCTGGGCGGGGATTCCACCCAAATGTTTCCGCAGGGGAAGTGGGATGGGAATGTCTTTGGCGGGATCGTCCAGTTGCGTTACGATGGCAATGGCAAGCTCATCGATGCCAAATACAGCAACGAGCACCTGATGCCCGACGACCAATAATGCCCGGAATGCAGAGCGCCACGGGGTGCCACTGAGATTACCGGAATTCAAGCGTCAGCATCGGGTTCCAAACCAAGGCGCCCAATCCCAACAGTGTGGCCGTAACGAAATTGTAACCGAATTGTAACTTTGTGATTGCGACGGGAGGGAGTAGCATTCCGCATGTGGACCTGAATGCGCCTCCATCCAAACTCTCGAGCCGGTATCAGTTTCAAGAATTGACCGGCGAGGGAGGAATGGCCGCGGTGTATTGCGCGTGGGATGCCCAGCTTTCCCGGACGGTCGCGATCAAGCGGGTGAGGCGCGATGCGGTGGAGGGCGAAGCAGGGCATGGGGCTTGGCAGGAGGCGATGAGGCTGGCGTCGTTGCACCACCCGAACATCGTGACGATCCACGATTTCGGCATCGATGAGGAGGGGGCGTTCGTGGTGATGGAATTTGTGCAGGGGGAAACCGTGGAGGCACTGGTGGCCCGCGGACCGCTGGAGTGGGATGATTTCACAAAGCTGGCGGAGCAGGCTGTGAGCGGGGTGATCGCGGCGCACAACGCCGGGATGATCCACCGGGATTTGAAACCTGCGAATCTGATGGTGACATGGCTGGCCGGGGGGGAGTTTCAATTGAAGATCCTCGATTTCGGGCTGGCGAAGTTCACGGCGGCGACTTCATCACAGACGACAGCGCACGACGGGTCGATGTTTGGCTCGATCTACACGATGTCGCCCGAGCAGCTCGCGAAGCGCGAGGTGGATGCGCGCAGCGACCTCTATGCGCTCGGTTGCGTGTTTTACTACGCGCTCACGGGTTACATGCCATTCAACGGGGAAACGGGGGTGGATGTGATCGCAAGCCACTTGCAACACCAGGTGACGCCGCTGGAGACATTGCGCCCCGATCTTTCCCCCGCCGCCTGTGCGTGGGTAATGCAATTTATCGAATTTGAGCCGGAGCATCGTTTCCAATCCGCCAGCCAGGCAGCGGCAGCGCTACGCCATATCCGAAACGCCGGGCAGGGGAATAATAACGGGGCCGAAGGGGCTGCTGCAGCACCGCGTTCGCGCGCGCCGCTCTGGATCATTTTCGGAGCGCTCGTGATGCTGTCCCTGGGTGTGAGCCTGTGGGCATTGCTGAGGACTGCGCCGGAGACAAAGGCCACCGGCGGCCCGACGGCAGCGCCCGTGGTGAATGCAGCGCCTATGGCGACACCTGCCGCCTTGGCGGCAGCTTCACCGAAAGCCCCGGTAGTTCCGATGCGAACTGCGGCGGGCAAAGTGTTTGATCCACACGATCTTGAGGGACTGCGGGCGCACATGGGGCAATCGGTGACGGTGGAGGGAGTCGTGGCGGGCATGGGCAAAAACAAGACGATGGATTTCCGCTACATGGACTTCGATGCCCATCGCCACGACGCAGCCGAGATGGTTTTCTATCTCGACCAGGGCGGCCACTTTTCGGAAGAGACGCTTGGGCAATACTTGAACAAGCACATACGGGTCACCGGCGTGGTCGACCAGTACAAAGATGAGGTTCAAATTATCGTCAAGAATCTCGGCGACATCCAGATCGTGGCGGACTGATCGCCCCTCAGTCACGGCAGCACGAAGCCCTGCACGCATGCGCAATGCGGCCTTTTGGCAGCCGGCGGTGAGGATGCAAAAATTGAGACAATGAGCCGTGCAGGAGGAATGCCAGATTCACGGGAAAATCCAATTTTAAGGACAGAATATTCGTTTCGAAAGTCTTCGATCGCACCCCTCCGTCTGTAATGTTGCCTGTTTTCCAGGGACTCCAAGCAACTCCAAATGAAGATGTTAACATTGTTGTCATTTTCCGGGTTTACACCGGCGCAATAGTTGCGAGTCGAATTGTTACAGTTTTGTAACCTAATTGTCTTTGTTTTGACACACTATTGTAACCTAGTTGACACATTGCTGTAACTATAACGTTGCAATAAAACCTTTGTCATTGGCCATACCTGCGACCAATGTCTGCCTTATTAATTTTTTAGTCCGGTTCACATCAAAACAAGAAATTTTAGAAGTATGAAATTCACAGGTATCGCAGGAGTTTGGGGCAGCGGTCATTCATTGATAAAATGCTCATCATGCCGGGGAATGAGCAAGTTATTCATCGTGGTAGCGATTTTTCTAGCGGGCATCAATGCAACACATGCTGCGACTGACACGTGGACTAATACGGGCGGTTCAAATTGGTCTGCCAGTACCAACTGGTCTGCTGGCGTTCCCGGCACGACGGATGTTGCGCTATTTGGCGCGAATCCAACCGGAAATCTAGCAGGCACAATCAACTTTGCCAGTGGTACCACGAATAATGGAGCGAATAACCAGGCTGTGGGAGCCATTGAGCTTTCCTCTGTTCACACTAAAAATGTAGTCATAGGGTCCTCCGCTACAACTTCGGGGACATTAACTTTCAATGGGGCGGTGCTGAACGGCGTCAACGATGTCGTTCTGGACGATGAAGGGACCGGCAACCTGACTATCGGTTCTTCCGGTACGATCGCCATGGCGCTCGGCGATACAACGAACAATGTCATCCTGCAAAACAACTCGGGGACCATTACGGTGAGTACCAACATTGGCCAGGTAACCAGCGGCGCACAACTGACGATCCAAGGCGGGGGATCCGGGACGGTTTCTCTGACTGGAAGCAACAGCTTTTCCGGAGGGTTGTTTATTCTGGGCACAGAACTGGATGTGTCCGGCGACAGCAGTCTGGGTGCATTGCCAGGGTCGCCTACAGCGGATATCACCATCAACGGGGGTCGTCTGGGAACCAACAGCGGTACGAATTTCACGATCAGTTCCAACCGCACGATCCTTCTCGGCTCCGCAGCCGGCACATCGATTTCGACCAAAGGAAGTGACGATATCATTTACGACGGTTCGCTTCAGGATCTCAATGGAAGTACCCAGGGTATCCTTGTAAAACAGGGGGGTGGCACTCTCGAGCTTGGCGGGGTGAATACCTACAGCGGGCAGACCAGCATCAATAATGGCACCCTTCAACTGGATGCCGGCAATAACCGGCTGCCCACAGGCACGGTGGTAAATATCGGCCAGTCTGCGAGCGTCAATCTCGGAATTCTCAATCTAAACGGTAATAACCAAACTATTGCCGGATTGACATCAACGGTCGGCTCCAATGCAACAGCGTCGAAAAACACGATCACCTCCGGTTCGGCGGCCACATTGACAATTAATACCGGCAGCGGCACAAGCTACGCTTACGGAGATGGTTCCACCACCAATTCGGGCGTGATTACCGGTGCGGTTTCGGTTGTCAAAATGGGCTCCGGCACACAATCCCTTGGTGACGTGAACAGTTACACCGGCACGACAACAATCAACGGTGGCGTTTTGAATATTTCCGGCTCCGGTTCCCTCGGCAACACGGCGGTGACTTTAAACAATGCTGGCAGCACCCTATCGAGCGGCACTGGCAATTCCATCGGCGGAATTGTGACGGCGAATAACGGAACAATCATCGCCCCGGGTGGAGGAGGAACGGTCAGCACGCTGACTCTTGGCGGACTGACGATGAATAACGGCTCGTCCCTGAGTCTGGATATTGCCAGCAACTCAAGCTTCAGCCAGATCCTGCTGGGCAGCGGCACGCTGACCCTGGCCGGGACCGACACGATCAACCTCCAAGGTATTGCCAGTACGGGTACTTATACATTGCTTTCCTATGGCACGCTTGCCAGCGGTTCATTCACCTTGGGAACCACGCTGGGGGGATTGTATAATTATGCCATTACCACCGGTGGAACCACAGCGACTCTGACGATCACAAACCAAGGCCATACCCTCACTTGGAATACTCGCGGCGCTTCCGGGCTGCCAATCACCGACGGCAGCGGCACATGGTCCAACGGCAGTGCGAACTTTTACGACAACTCCACGAGCTCGGCCACAACATGGAGCAATAGCGGGTCGAATGCTTTGACCATCGGCAACGGTGGCGCGGGCGGTATCATCACATTGAGCGGCAGTGTGAGCGTGCTCGGTAATCTCACTTTTGCCGCAGTGACGGCCCCTTACACAATCAGCGGCAGCGGCGCGAATAAGCTGACCCTCGCCGGCGGCATCACGGCCAACAACTCCGCAACCATCAACGCTCCCGTGATTCTCAGTGGATCGCAAATCTGGAACGTGGCCTCCAGCGGCACGCTCGCAGTCGGTGGCAATATCAGTGAAACAGGCGGACCGAGCGGTCTCACGAAAGCCGGCCTTGGCACTCTGGCACTGAGCGGTTCGAACAGCTACAGTGGAGGCACGACGATCAGCGCCGGGATTTTGAATATCATCTCGGATACGAACCTGGGCAATGCTTCCGGCGGGGTTACCATTAACGGTGGCGGCACGTTGCAAACCGGCTCGGGTATCACTTCGGCGCGCTCAATCGCGCTTGGCGCCGGCATCGGCACATTCGATACGAACGGGTTCAATTCGACATTGAGTGGCACGATCAGCGGACTGGGAACACTTTCCGTGATCAACCCCGGCACTCTCACTCTGAGCGCGAGCAACAGCTACTCCGGAGGCACACAGATCACCGGGAGCGCCACGGTATCAATCAGCAACGACAACCAGCTCGGCGCTGCCAATGGAACACTCACTGTCGATTCAAGCGGCACCCTGTCAATCTCCGGCGCGGTCACATCGCAACGTGTGTTCACCTCGGGCAGCAACGGCGCGACGATTGCCACGAACGGCAATAATTTCACCAACAGCGGAACGAACATCATTAACGGGAACTTCTTCACCTCGGGTTCCGGCAATGTGACGCTGGGGGGCAATCTCTCATTTGGCGGGGGAGGCGTTCTGAACATCGGCACCGGCGGCTCGATCACACTCGCGCCGACCAATGGCACCGTGAACATGAACTCCGGGGGCGTATTCAACGGCAACCTGATTATTAACAGCGCGTCCCGTTTTAATTTTAACAACCCTAACGGGGGAGCTATTTATGGCGGCTCTGGAAATATTGAAATACTGGGATCTTCACTGGGAGGCAACACACCGACGATTTCCGGCGGCGCTTTCTTAAAATCCAGCGCAGTGATCTCCAACGTGAGCGGCACGAATGGCGGCTTGATTACCAGTAACATCATCCTGAACCCCGCAGGCGCCGGTAACGTGGCCTTTACGCCGGGAAACATCACAACCGCGAATTACACACCGGCGAGCTTTGTGTCTTTCATCGGGGCGACGACAGGAGGAAGCATCTTTGTTGGCGACGGGTCGGGAAACGGTGTTATCAGTGGAAATGGCGATTTGTTTATCGGAAACAGCAGCACCACGGGCGGCGGGGCCGGAACTCTTTATTTGAATGCCCAGAACACTTATACCGGTAATACGCTGATCAATAGTAATGGGACGATTGTCCTCGGAGGAGGTAGCAATACGCTGCCCACCAATACGAACGTTATCTACGGCAGCTTGAGCGGAGCGGGCAATGCCACTCTCGACCTCAGCGGCAATAATCAGCAGATCGCGTCGCTTTCCGACGATGCCGCCAAACCGTCAGGCAAAAACCTGACGATCACCAACAACGGTGGATCGGTTGCCGTTTTGACTGTCAGCGGTTCCGTGACGCCTGCCAACAGCTTTAGTGGGAACATTGTGGATGGAGCATCTGAAATAGCGCTCGTCAAAGCCGGTAGCAATACGCTGACGCTCAATGGCACGGACACCTACAGCGGCGGCACTACGGTGCTCGGTGGCACACTGGCGGTAAAAGGTAGCGGTTCACTGGGCAATACATCCAGTTCATTGTCCGTTTCCAATGGCGCCGTGGACGTCAGATCAACGAACCAAACGGTGGGGGCTGCGACACTGGGCGGTGGGGGTGTCATTGAGAGCACGGGGGGCGCAGGTTCATTGACAGCCAGCAGTCTAGGGGTAAGCGGCGCAGGCAACAGTATCGGCAGTGGCACGGTGACTGTCACGAATGTAACGACCGTGAACTCAAACAGTTCATTGCAGGTGAATGGCACATTAAATGGAAATGGAGGCATCTCTGTGAGCGGCACGCTGGGAGGCTCGGGCAAAGTGAATGGAAATCTCACTGTAAGCGCCGGGGGCGCTACTTATCCGGGTGACCCACAGATCTTTCAACAGAATGGCACCATTACTTACAATACCAGTTCTTCCGCGCAATTTGCGATAGCCAGCACACGGACGACGGATAACACGTTCACTCCAGCCCACAATGTCACCGCTGGGACTGACTATGACCAGATTGTGGTTGCAAATCCGTCCCTGGCGGGTAGCACCACACTTACCATCCAGACTGGTGTTGCATTGCAGTTAAATCTCAGCCAGGCAAGCTTTAACACATTGCGCAGTAATGCCTCTGGCAATTATCTTGCTACCAGTCCAAATACGACGCTCGATAACTATTTTGTGTTTGTTTTGGGAACAGGCGTCTCGAGCGGAGAATTCGCCACCCTCAATCTGACCGGACTTGGAACGAGCGGAACGGATACAATGTCCGGCACTATTCTTTACAGCGGCTCGTCAGACCGGTTCAATGGAGTATCCGGGATTGGCGATGTGGTCGTCTCCGGGACGGTAAACGGGGTGCTTACCTCGCAAGAATTTGCCCTCAGCTATAACGGCAGCTATACGGCAAATTCCACCGACAACGGCAGCGATATTGTGCTGACCGCAATCCCCGAACCGCGTGCCTGGGTGATGATTATTTCTGGATTTGGAATGTTGATCGCATTCAGGTTCATCCGCAAAAGGAATTCGCAAGCGTAACTGGAGCTGGCACCTGCCCGGTATGATCCAGAGCCTTGAAGGCCGCTGCCATCCATCGCTTTTTGAGGATTATGGAAAATAGAAATCAAAAGAGCCATTTGTGACGAAATCGTAACATTAAACTCTTTGCGAAAGCCGATGCCAGCACCTTTACTATTGCAAGGAAAAAAGGAGGGAAAATGAAATTCAACCTGTCGAATGCGGTGAAAACAAAAATGTATTATTCGCCTGGCAGAGATCTCCGTGCGTTTACATTGATTGAACTCCTCACAGTTGTGAGCATCATTGCGGTGATGCTGGCGGCATCTGTCCCTGCGATGAATTCCATTTCCAAATCCTCCGGGCGCAAAGCCGCTGTCAGCAACGTGATGAATGCGCTGGAGCAGGCGCGAGCACTCGCCATTCGTGATGGAGAGGCGACCTATGTAGTCTTTATGACCGATGCCTCGGCTCCGGATACCTATCGTTACAAAGCTTACGCGGTTTTTGAAGACACAAATACGACTTCCAATGCGACGCAGGTTCAGGTCACAAAGTGGTATCAATTGCCATCCGGCGTGAGCTTTAGCAATGCCGTGCTCAATAGCTCCAATACCAGTGTAAATAATCTGCTGGTTCAAAATCCGACCTTTCAAGCTTCCAAAACATTCACATTCACTCCCGGAGGTAAGAGCCCGGCCTGCCCTTACGTGCAATTTGACACGACAGGGGCTGTGGAATCCCCTACGGCGGGCGGACCATTCAGCATCGTGCTATTTGAAGGCTTTGTTTCCACCTCGGGACTCGAAACCATGACCTCCGCATCGAAAAACGGACAAGCGCTGGCCACGGAACAGGTGAATATTCAAAAGTACACGGGGCGCGTGCAGTACGTAATGCAATGAACCGTGTTATGAAAATTTCTTCCTGGAAGAGGGATAAAACCTGCATGAGAGGTGCATTTTCTTTGATGGAGGTCGTGATAGCGCTCGGAGTTGTTACTTTTGCCCTGGTCGGCTTGATGGGGTTGATGCCCGTATCGATTGATAGCAGTCGCGCCTCGGTGAACGAAACACGAGCGGCGCAAATTGCGCAGCGGCTGTTTACAGACTATAAGGGGCAAAGCTTCACCGGTATCACTTTTCCACTTTACGATACTTCCGGGAACCCCACTGGAAACAACCTCGCCCCCTCCATTAATCTGACCACACTCACCGGGAGTTCATCTCCAACACTTTTCGAGGCGAATGCCAGCGGGGAATTGATGGTGAGCCAAGCGGGGAATACTTACTTCGTAGATATCCCGTCGCAACCGATTGATTCAAATCCAGCCTATTACATTGGGATCAGTTATAATAACTCGCCTGTGGGCTTCGATTTCGGGGATCCCACCAATATAAAAGCCAACGAGGTCAATATCCGTGTTTCGTGGGATTTACAAGCCGGGGCCTCCGTGGCTTCCAGCCATTATTACGCGGGTTTTACAAGCGTAATCACAGCATACTGACAAGGGAGAACATGACTTGTGGACGTTTGGTCTCTCAATGGGAAAAATGGCGTGCGGGATTTACCCTGGTGGAGATGCTGGTTTCCGTCACATTGACAGTCCTGATCGTGACCTTTCTCGTGCAGTATTTCGATTCGATCGCAAGGATATGGCACAGGAGCGATCAACAGACTGATGCATTCCGGGAGGCCCGCGCGGCCTTGCGGTTTATGTCGCGCGATCTTTCCAAGGCGCTGGCGATCCCCACGCCGAGTCCGTCGGCGAGCTCCGGCAGCAATGCGATCCCGGGCTTCACTATCATTTCGGGAACGTCCATCACTTCGGGGACTTATTCCGGCGACGAGGCGACGGCGCTGATTCCGTTGAGCAATCCCGAGGGGAAAAGCGATGTCTGCCAAGTGAGTTATTATTGCCAGTGGGATGCAAGCGTCAATGCCTTCGCGCTAATGAGGAACTATAGCAACAGCAATGTCACATACAGCACTCTGCTCTCTGATGCCGGCCTGCCGGCGCCGAGCGCATCACCGTCACCGACTGCTGCTCCTGCCGAGGTTCTGGCATCCTATGTTTGGGCCATTCATTTCAAGCCGTTCGACAATACCGGCAATTATATCAATGGAACGAACGGATATCCGAAGGCGCCTTATACCAGTGTGCAAAGTTTCACTTCTCCGCTGCCGGCTGGAATTGAAATCAGCTTCGCTACCGTGAGTGCCAACGCTACGCAGCGTCTCAAGGCGCAGAACATATCGCAGTTGCAATGGATTGATCCCTGGGGGACAACCGGCATGTCATCGATGTACAAAATGCAGATTTTGCCAGTAATGCAAGTCTTCAAGACACGGGTCTATTTCACCAACTACTATTCCCATTAAATGAGAATTTCCATGGTTGAAACGTTTCTAAAAAAAATCCGTGGTGATGCAAACGAATCCGCTTTCGCGCTGGTTTCTACGCTGATCATACTGGTGATCGTGACGATCCTCGCTGTGGGGTTCATGACGACTTCCTCGCTGGAACGATCGAGTTCGCATGCTTATACGCGCATTTACGACGCCCAGCTTGCCGCCGGCATGGGGTTGGAGGCGGCTAAAAAAGCTTTGAGTGTTGATAGCCAGGGAAATTATACGACGATGAATGATTCTTTCATCGTGATTCAAACCGGGTCGGTGACAACATCAGGCACGCCCGCCACTGATTCCAACGGCAATGTTCTCCGTTACTATTTTATCGGAAGCGGTTCCCTTGCCGCCTCGGGATCGATGATAAATTACTATCCGCTTTTTGCCCAGACAAGCACACCATCCGCACCGTATTTCCAGACCGTGTCAGGGACAGCCCGGCCATCGTACGCCCTCACCGGGACAGCCAATGTGCCGGTCGATCCCACTCTTTTCAGCAGCCTTCAGCCTCAGGTTAATCTTGCATGGGTGACAACCGGTACTGCCACAGCCGGCACGCCTGCATTACGTTATACCTACTGGATCGAGGACATGGGCGGCTATATCGATGCCGACGTGGCCGGTAATATGTCCGGTACAAATCAGACTCACACCAGGGATCCCGCGATCATGCAGCCGCTCATTAATTCCGGCTCCACATTGCCGGCATCCATGATTGCATTCTGGTCCCTGCTCGATGGGACGGCCCCACTGGATGTGCAGGGGACGCCGGAAGACCAATCCAATACCAACCTGGTCACGGATCGCCAGGTCATGTTGACCCCGGGCAGCGTGTTGCAAGCCGTCGTCGAAGGCGGCACGGCAACCGCCACCACCGTCCAGCAGAATGTGGTGGCGGGATTGAAATCGGATGTCGAGCAGGAGATCATCCCCTACGGTTTTGGCTACGCCAACCAAGGCCAGCCGAAGACCGACCTGAACGGCATTCTCACCAATATCTCAAACTCCAGCATAACCACCGATGCCGCCGTGACCCAAATTGCCAGTGCCATCAGCACCAACCTGCCCAACTTTGCCAGCGGACGCAAGGGTGGCTTGGGCGTCTCGCCTTCCACACAGGATTACAACAAGACCATTGCGGCCAACATCATCGGTTATGCCACCAAGAGCACAACGCCTGTGGTCGATCCCAACAGTCCAACAGCTCCCACCTACCGCGGGTTCGGCGCGTATCCCGTAGTCAATGAGATTGCGGACTCAGTGACATGGCTGCACACCTATGCTAAAAATACTTATCCGCCACCACCGCTCACCGGCACCAACACCACAGCCCTGGTGGAAATCCAGATTTCCACGTACGTGGAGCTTTGGAACATGACGAACCAGACGATTTCCGGCACCGCGAAACTGGTGTATAGTTACGTTAATCCGACATCCGTTGGATTTAACAGCTATCTCAACGGAACATCGCCAGGGAGTGGTTCCACAGTGACTGTCACGCCTGCCGACCCATCAAATCCCACGCAATTCGCCCCCATAGTATTCAGCGGCTCGACAGCCTTGCAGCCCAATGAATTTCGAGTCATTAATACCGGCACTGTGACCGGCAATACGTCAGTTCCTCCTTATCTGGCAAGTTTTCCACCCACTTTTACGACCACCTACGTCTTAAATTCTGGTGTAACGAGTGTCGCCAGCCCCCTTTCAATGGGCCAGTCACTAAGCAGCAATTACCAGCTTTATTGGAACAACGTTCTGGTCGATCGATCTTGGAAGTCGTTAGTAACCAAGAAGCTGAACGGTAGTTTGACGGGCTCCGGTACTACTGTCTGGCAGGATTGTTGCGCCACGCTTCGTTACACCCAAACTCCCGGTGAAACGGGGGCTTACTATGAAAACCCTGGCGATCCCAGGGCCTCTTTCTACATTTATCAGGCATCGCCAACCACAGCAGCCGAGCTTGTCAATTACGCTAACGGTTCTAGCTTTGGTACGCGCAATGTGCGTAGTAATGATGCCACCGGTCCTGGTGAACCAATCTATGCCGAGGTTCGCCCCTCAGTCTGGTCGGACAGCGGGCATGATTCCACTGCCCCGAGCGTGCCAGGGGCGGGATGGACAACAGGAATAGGCACAGCAAATCAGACACCGCTCGACCAGGTAGCCCTTGCTCCAGCCACCCAGTCAACGATGGCGCCTGTAGTCATTTCGGGTTCTGGGTCACTGAGCAGCATTACAGAACTGAGCAACATCTACGATCCGGCCCAGTGGAATGTAGGGGTCGTGTCCACCGGAACCATGCCCGCTACCCTGGCGCAATCCGGCTGGTATGATATTCCCAGTTCGGCGACGGCCGATGCCAAGTACGGCGGAGGTTTTAATCTGCGCATTGGAAAGCAGGAGTTCACCAAATTTAACCAGCCTGGTCTTCGGGCGTCACAGTTGATGGACATCTTCTGCTCTGGTTCGACACGTCAAACCCAGGGGCTGGTGAACCTTAATACAGCCACGTTCAATACGCTTCGCGCTCTCGGCGCCGGCCTTTCCTTGTGTTCCGGCACATGGAACAAGGATGCCGCGATTCAGCCCACGACCCTCAGCGGCAGCTTCTATCCGCCCACAACAACCGTGGCGGCCGATAAATTCGCAAACGCCATCATCACGGCCCGTGCCACAAGCCCTTTCCTCAGCACGGCGCAGCTCTCGCAGCTCAAAGATACCAGCGGTAGCTACTTCTTCGGGAACATGTCCGAGTGGACTTCCCCGCAGACTGCCCCCACGGTTTGGAATGACGCCGCCAGCAAAGAATACTTTTCCCGCATTTACGATCTCGCCAGTGTGCGCAGCAGGAATTTCCGGGTCTATGTCCTAGGGCAGGCGGTGGACCAGAACGGCAGAGTCCTTTCCACTGCGAAGAAAGTTTATCAACTTTTCCTGCATCCTCAACGCGATGTGAATGGAAATATCACCAGCCAGTATGTCCAGGTAACCTATGAAAAAGACCTATAACCTTCTAATATTGTTATTTCTATGCGCTCTCCTATCGACTGTGCGCGGGGCTGATCCCGCAGGCCAGAAAATGGGTTTCTACACCTTCTTCAACGCCGTGGGAACTTCCACGCCAACTAAGCTTGAGATAGGCAAGGACAAGGTGAAGCCCGATGGATTCATCCTCGGGGAGATGACAGGAGGAATAGGAATCAGCGCCGGGTCGCATGTGTTTACCGCCAAGAATGCCACTGCAAAGCATGAAGACGTCCAGGTCGAAATCAAGCCGGACGCGTCCACGGTGCTTGTGGCATATCTTATCAGCGGCGAGGAAAAGCCGAAGATCCGTTTTTTTACAGCGCCGGCTGCCGAGACCTCGTCGTCGAGCCCGCTCACAGCCACAGTCGTTTATATCTCGGGGAGACCGGGCTTGGATGTCGAAGTCAACGGCAGCACGCAACATTTGAAAGCGCTCGATCTCGTTCCGGTTGCTGTTCCGCAGGGTTCCATCACCATCAAACATCACGCTGACACGATTGGCAGTTATGGGATCGATGGTTCGGGCAACTACCTTGTCATCATTTTTGATGATGACAAGGGAGAGCTCGTTTCCAAGCTGGTTCCATGGAACCTCTACCAAAAAGCAAAATAGGGCAACCCTGTGTTATGATTACCCGCCATTTTCCACTCATTATTCTGGTTTTGACATTGCACGGAGCAATCCATGCGCAGGCTCCCGTTGAGGAAAAGAACGGCTTTTTCAGTTTCATCAATGCCATTGCTCTTCCAGGCAAGACAAGCCTCGCCATCGACGGCAAGGACAATAAGCCGGAGGGATTTACACCCGGCTTTGTCAGCGGAGGCATCGGTCTGCCGATTGGATCTCACGTCTTTACCGTGGAGTGCGGCAGTCTCCAGCCTGTGTCCGCCACAGTTACTCTCGTTCCCGGGAAATCACCCATCGTCGTTGCTTATTCTGTGGACCTGCCCCCGGACCCTCAAACCGGGGTAATCAAGCAGGAATTAAAGCTTGTCGCATTGGACAATAAACCCGCAGGCAAAAAGAGGACTTTTTACGCGCTCTACCTCGGCAATAAACCCTCAATCGATCTCGTCATCAACGAACGTCCGCAAACCCTTCCGCGTTTTCAGGAGGAACAGGTCAGCGAAAAATCGGAGAAGCAACTCGTGGTAACACAAGGTGACAAAAACATCGTCAGCTACGCGCCGTTGGACAAGGGCAATTTCCTGGTGATCTTTTTCGACGCTCCAGATGGTACCCTGTCCGCCACCGAAACGCATGACGTCATTTACGAGGCAGTAACCACCAACCCACAATAAACCCCTTTTTCAACCCAGATCCGCCTGGATCACTTTCAGTAACGCAAACACCACTCATTACCACCCAATAATACCCATGAATATAAATACACTGCGATTGGTCGCTATTCCCGTCCTCCTCCTGAACTCACTGCTGATCGCCAAGGAGGCGCCGGCGACAACGTATCTGGACGTCAGCGCTTTACCGATCAAACAGATCATCCCCCCGCCACCTGCTCCGGGTTCCGATGCAGAAAAAGCGGACTTCTCCAAATTCACCGAGACGAGCACCAAACGCACCCCGCAAGACATTGAGCGCGCGCAACGCGAACAAAAAGACAGTGTGTTTGATTTCTCGGAAAGCTTGGGAACCGGTTTCAATGCGGCCAATTTGCCAAAAACAGCGGAACTCTTCGAGGAAATCACCAAGGATGCAAAAACAGACATCAATGTTGCCAAACAGACGTTTCAACGTCCCCGTCCTTCTGATGCCGCCTCGGATGAAAAGGCAAAGGATTCCGACAAGTATTCATATCCCAGTGGCCATTCCACACGGGCTTTTCTATGGGCAAGCCTGCTGGAGGAGCTTTTCCCGGAGCAAAAAGAGGCATTGTTGAAAATTGCGGGACGCAAGGCATGGGATCGCGTTGTACTCGGGAAACATTATCCTGCCGACGTGCAAGCCGGGCAGG
>Ga0206937_10088_pt1 | contig 28906 bp, 27 predicted proteins | sample Alteio_BWOrgHeat_11_FD_152923 | JGI IMG/M metagenome (GOLD analysis project Ga0206937, IMG submission 152923) | Enriched cells from forest soil in Barre Woods Harvard Forest LTER site, Petersham, Massachusetts, United States -... | ecosystem: Environmental > Terrestrial > Soil > Temperate forest >... | reverse complement strand
ACGCCGAATGTGCGGGGGCGATGGTTGACGGGGATTTCCACCAGTTTGAAGCCGGCGCCCTTGACGAGGGCGGGGATGAAGCGGTGCATGCCGTAGAAGGGGACGAGGGCCTGGCCGCACTCGCTGCGCATGGCCTTGAGGGTGCAGCCGGTGTCGCGCACACCATCGCGGGTGAAACGGCTGCGGACGAAATTTGCGACACGGCTGGTGATTTTCTTGACCACTGTATCTTTTCGTTTCGCGCGATAGCCGCAGACGAGGTCGAAACCTTTGTCGATTTCAGCGAGGAGCTTGGGGATATCGGCGGGATCATTCTGCAAATCGCCATCGAGCAGCACGATCACTTTGCCCTTGGCGGCGTGGATGCCGGCGTACATCGCGGCGCTCTGGCCTGCGTTTTTTTCAAAGCGCAGCACGCGGATTTCCGGTTTGTTTTCGACCTTGGAAAGGGTGCCATCCTTCGAGGCATCGTCCACGAAGACAATTTCATACGAGAGGCCCGCGAGAGCCGAGGCGAGTTCCTTTTGTAGGATGGGCATGTTTTCCTCCTCATTATAGAGGGGAATGACGATGGAAATTGCGGGTGGCGTTTGCGGGTCACTCATAGCGGGACGGTCTGGTAATTGTAACAGGCGAAGATACGGATTTTGTGGAGCGGCAATCCGTGGCGGGAGATGTCGATAAGCGTCACCATTTCCACGCGCTCGAATCCACGCTCAACGGAGGAGGGAGGTTCATCGTTGATGTCGTCCGTGATGTAAAGAGCGTTCCGTCCGATGAACAAATTCACGCCCTGCTCCTCGGTGTAGTATTGGGTGTCGGGATTGACCGGCTTGGGAGCGTCCACGAAGTCATCATACTTCGGCCAGAAGGTGAACTCGCTCTCGATGTCCGGCGACTCCGGAATATAGACTGGAGGATGGCCGGGACCTTCGATGCGTTTCTCCGGCAGATAGAAGGAGAGGAGGGAGGCGGTCTGGTATTTGTTGCCGATGAGGAAGACGGGCTTGCCAGTTTGTTGCTCAAATTTTTTACGGAAATCATCCACCGCGATGGCAGTCGTCTTCCAGCCGCGCAGGCGCGAGACGGGATCCCATTTGTAAGGAACGCCAGCGTAGTGGATGACATCGGTGCTCAAAATGAGAAAGGACATGGCCACGCCGACCGCGAGAGCCCACACGGCAAATTTTTTCTTTGTGGGATCGTGTTGCACCGCTTCATGCCATAGCGCGGTGGCAAGGATGCCAAGGCTGACGAAAGCAGGAGCGGTCCAATTTGGCTGGCCCGCTTTTTTCAATGCGAGCAGCCCATACATCACGAAAAGCGGAAGCGAAAAGAGAACGAGAAAGCGGGGCTTGAGCTTGACCCGGGCTTCATCACGCGCCCACCAGAGCGCCAAGAGCATGCCTATGAAAATGAGCGGCGAATAGATGCCGAAATGCACCAGGAAAAAGGTAAGGGGTTCCAGCGGATGAAAGGCAAAGCCGGTATTCAGGTTTCCACGCGAACTGAGATGGGTGAGCGTGATCCACATGTGATTTTGATTCCAGAAGATCACCGGCAGCATGCAGAGGCCGAAGACCGCGAGCATGGAGTAAAAACCGAAGCGCAAAAATTCCACCCGGAAACGGCGGGTAAGGGCGAGCACCAGCACGATGGAGAGAAGCTGGATCGCGTTGGTGTATTTCGCGAGAAAGCCGCAACCAATCATCAGCCCCGTGAGCGGCCAGTAATAGTTGAACTTTGGGCTTTTTTCCAAGGCCAGCCAGAAGGTGAATAGAGCAGCCGCCCAGAAGAAAATTGAAAGGGGATCGATGGTCATCACCAGGCTGCCCACGTTGAAAATGGGAATCGCATTGATGGTGATCACCGTCCAGATCGCGACGGACTCGCTGTAAAGCCTGCGGGCAAAGAAAAATACGACGAGACTGGTACCGAGCCCAAGCAAGGGGCTGAGGAAACGCACGCCAAATTCATTTGCACCGAAGAGTGCCGTACCGAGACGTATCGCCAGAGCCACGCCGGGTCCCTTGCTGTAATACGACCAGTCGAGGTGTTGCGACCAGAGGTAATAGTAGGATTCATCGGCAGCCAGCTCGACCTGCGAGATGTAAATGAACCGCAGCAGGGTGAGCAGACCGAGAAAGGCGAAAAGAAGATGACGCGGTTTCATGCGGAAACGCCTCCCAGCAAACCCGGATGGCGGGCATGGAGGGAAGGCACCCAGCGGGCGGCGTATTTACGCCATGCCCACTCCAGTATCGAAATCACAAACAGGGTGACCCCGATGCCCAGGAACGCGGATGTGACCACATCACTGGGCCAATGCGCCCCCACATACACGCGCGAGTATGCGACCAGGGCGGCGGGGATAAAATAGAGCCAGCCACGGCGGCGGTAAAATAATGTAAACACCATCGCAGCGCTGAAATTGTTAATGGTATGGCCCGACGGGAAGGAATGTCCCGCGAGATCGCTGGAACCGGGCATGGAAGGGGTGACCACCGGCGGCTTAAAAATAGAGAGGAAACGAAACGTCGATGGCTGGAGATCCACGACACGCAGATCGGGCAGGGAATCGCGCGGGCGGGGGCGGTTCACGATTTTTTTAATCGTATCGGATACCACGGTGTTGCTCACCGCAATGACGATGGCGAGGGAGAGGAGCATCGCCCGGGCCTTGAACCCCCCGCATACCCATAAAAGCACGATGGCGATGAGGACAAATGGCACCCATGCGGCAAAGCACGAAAGGGTGGCCATGAAGGAATCGAGCGCAGGACTCGTCCAATCGCGGTTAATGAGAAAAAGAAGCTTTTGATCCATTCAAAAAAAGGGAATCGTGAAAGGCTATGACAGTGAAAAAACAAGTAAAGAGCGATGATTCGCAATTTGCAATCCTGAGAGCGCTGCATTCCGGAATTTATGGATGGATGGCGTTGGGGATCGCTGTGCTCGTATTTTTCCTGGCAGGGAATTTTACGACGGCCTCGACGGTAGGCGATGATCCCTATGAAATCCTGGCCAAGGTAAGGCAAAATCAAACGGGACAGCACCGCGTGCTGGACGGCCAGTTGCGGCATGGCGAGACGGTGATTCCGTTCCGGTTGACCATGGACGAGGGCGAGATCACCTACCAGTTTTTCAATCCCGACGAGGCGCTGGTGCTGCACCTCAACGACAAAGGGGCGCAGCTCGACGAGGTCACGAAAAAAGGAACGGAACGGGTGGTGTCGGAAGCGCAATACGACAAGAGCATCCGCGGAACGGAGATTTCTTACGAGGACCTGGCAATGCGGTTTTTGTACTGGCCGGTCGCGAAGATCGCGGGAGAGGAAGTGATGCTGACCCGGAATTGCTGGAAGCTGCGAGTGGAACCGGGGAGCGAGAAAAATTCGCAGTACGGCTATGTAATGCTGTGGATCGAAAAGCAGAGCGGCGGGCTTGCCCAGGTGGAAACCTATGACCGGAGCGGCAACCTGGTAAAACGCTTTAAAGCGAACAGTGTGCAACGCGCGGCGGGCGGCGGATATATTTTAAAAGAGATGCGCATCCAGCGGATGGTGGATGGGAAGCCTGCTGATCCGACGCCGACTTATCTGGAGATCAAAAAGCCGGCGGATGGGGAGGGGAATTAAATGACGAAATCCGAATGACGAATGACGAAAGAATGACGAAGCCCCAAGTCTGAATATTGGCGGCAGAGGCTGTTTCAAAGATTTATTCGAATGTTTGAGGGGTGACTCCGAGGTCTTTGAGCGTGACGTAGTAATACTTGTGGAGCAGCTCCTGCCCGCGATCACTCAACATAAACCCGGCAAGGGTCTTTACATTGTCCAAGGGGCGATCCCTCACCACCAGGATGAGCGGGCGGGACATGGGATAGATGTGGGCTGCAATGGACGCCACCTCCGGCGGGATCAACTTGCCATCGTCGCCCGCGATGGCGAGGGTGTGGAGTTTTTTGCCTTGCGCAAACAGCATGGATACTTCCGTGATGGAACCCGGGGTGGATTCGAGGTCGGCCTTGGCTTCCTCATCGGTGTTTGCGACGGAGAAACGATTTGGCCTTCCCTTGGTGGAGTCCTCGTAGATCCACTGGAAATAGCAGGCCCAGACTCCGTGTCCCGGTTCCGCGCTGTAGCCGACCACCGGCAGGTCCGGCCCGCCGACGTCCTTCCAATTCTTGATCTTGCCCTCGTAAATTCCCTTTGCCTGGGCTTTTGTCAGCGCGCGCACGCCGCCATCCCATACATCCTGGGAGACGACTAGCACCGCCGCCATTTCGCCGAAGTAGATCTCCGTGAAATTGATGCCGGGAAACTGGGCGCGATCCTCGGCGGTGACGATGCGCGATGACATGGCGACATCCGTATCATTCAGGCCGAGGGCGGAAATGCCCCATGAACTGCTGCCGCCCTCCGTGGAAATCTCCAGGGTAAGGTGCTGCTCTTTCTTCAATATCTCGGCGGCATCCACGAGCGGGAGGCTTACGGTGGGCGCTCCAGCCACCTTCAGGCTCTGGGCACGTGCTGTGCAGAGTGAAAGCGTGAGACCGGAAAGCAACAGGAGTAAGGTGAGAGCTTTGCGCATATCAATTCGCACGATTTACCGGGGCGAGGATGTCATCACAATCCCATGGGAGACGAGCCAAAAAAAGCGCGATCTTGAGGATACGCGCATTTTTTTTGCCAGGCGTTGAAACATCCACCGCCTGAATGAATATTGGCCCTGAAGCGATTAACGCTTGGAGAACTGGAAGCGCTTGCGGGCGCCGGGCTGACCGGATTTTTTACGCTCTTTCATGCGCGGATCACGGGTTAAAAGGCCTTCCTGCTTCAAAGGGAGACGCAGGGTCTCATCGGTCTGCAACAAAGCGCGGGCGATAGCCAGGCGAACAGCGCCGGCCTGGCCGGTCGATCCGCCGCCATGGGCATTCACGGAAACATCGAACAAGTTAGCGCTTTTTGCCACCTGCAGCGGCTGGAGCACATGGTTTTGCAAATTTGCCGTGGAGAAATATTCCTCGAACGTTTTGCCGTTCACCTCGATTTTGCCGGTGCCGGATGTCATGCGGATGCGAGCTACCGCGGTCTTGCGGCGTCCTGTTGCGATATATTCTTGAGTCTGAGCCATGATTAAGTGGGGTATTGTATGAAAAATTATGCGAGAGTCACTGCCGCAGGCTGCTGGCTGGAGTGCGGATGTTTCTCCCCGCCGTAAACTTTAAGTTTGGTGTAGATGTGGCGACCGAGCTTGTTGTGAGGGATCATGCCGCGAACCGCGTGCTCAATGAGCAACTCGGGATGACGGGCCTGGCGCTGCTCGAAAGTTTCGGATTTATGACCACCGACGAAACCGGAGTAGCTCATGTAGCTCTTTGCGGTTTCTTTTTTGCCGGACACGCGCACTTTATCCGCATTGATCACGACGACGAAATCGCCTGTGTCCACATGAGGAGTGTAAATCGCTTTTTCTTTGCCACGGAGGAGGTTCGCGGCTTTTACGGCGACCTGCCCCAGGATCTGGTCCTTGGCGTCAATTATCCACCACTTGCGTGGTACTTCGTTTGCTTTTGCTGAAAATGTCTTCATAACGGCTGGTTTGGAAAGGGGGTGCAAAATAGGGAACGAATCCCAGTGTGTCAAATAATTTTCGTAAGAAATATCAAAGTTCCTAATCTTTATGTTCCCAAGAGTCTTCAGCTATGGCGAATACGGGTGAACCGATGCAAGAATAATCGAGGGATAATTGCGACAAGAACCGGGTTCGTTGAAGGGTTTCGTGGTCTGCCAGTATTAAAAAATGTAATATTTATATTATATTTTTTGGCGATTGAGTGTAGGGAGGGGCATGGCAAAACGAAAAAGGGAATTTTTGTGCTCGCTGTCAGGTTTGACAACGTCAAATGACAGCAAAGGGAAAGCCGGCTATGCGCCCGCTGTTTTGAATACCAAGGGGAGCATGTGGCCGTAGGGGGATTTGGCGAAGGCCATCGCCCGCGTAACATCGGATGGGCACGCGCTGCCGCCCTTTTGTATGGAGACTGGGGAACGAGCAAGGCGTACGTGCTGGGCCTGGCGTTTGTCGTTGCGGGCTTTTCGTCGATGCCGATCATCCTTGCGGTGTGCGCGCTCACCGGGCTGGTGGGCATCAACTATGCGGTGATCTGCGCTTATTTTCCCGACGGGGGCGGGGTTTACTCCGCAGCCCGGTCGCAGGGGAGATTACTCGCAGTGGTGGGGGCGCTGCTACTGGTGGCGGATCTGACGGTGACGGCCGCGCTGAGCGGGTGGTCGGCGTTGAGTTACTTCAGCATCCCTTTCTTAAAAGAACACATCGTCTGGTCCACGATCGGCGTGCTGGTATTCATGGGATGGGTGAATTGGTACGGGCCGAAGCATAGCGGCGGCGTGGCGGTGGCGCTCTCGGTGCCGACTGTGATCGTGGTGGTGATATTGATCCTCATCAGTATACCGCACCTGTCGCTGCATAATTTTTCACCCATGCACGAGAGCATGGGGACCGTGTGGGTGCAATTTGTAGGCGCGATCCTGGCCCTGAGCGGCGTGGAGGCGATCGCAAACCTGACGGGTGTGATGAAGCTCGACCCGGGCTCGACCCCGGAGCATCCCAAAGTCGGACGCGAAGCCACGAAGGCGATCTGGCCGGTGGCGGTGGAGGTGGTGGGAGGAACCGCCCTGCTGGGGTGGGCGATGCTCTCCATGCCGCAATCGCTGGGGCCGGAAATGGCGAAACGCAGCGATGACATGCTGCGCTTTATCGCGGAACGATTTGGCACCGAGACGATCGGGCCATTATTCGGACAAGCATTTGGCTGGGTGGTGGGGATCGTGTTTTTCCTGCTGCTGTTGAGCGCCGCGAACACGGCGATCGTGGCGATGATCGGGTTGCTTTATATGATGGCGAGGGATGAGGAGATGCCGCGCCAGTTTAAAAAGCTGAACAGTCACGGGGTGCCGCTGATCCCGCTGATCGTCGCGGTGGTGCTTCCGATCATCGTGCTGATGGGATCGGGAAATTTCGAGGCGCTCGCGGGGCTCTATGCCATAGGTGTGGTCGGCGCGATCGTGGTGAACCTCGGGTCATGCACGTTTAACAGGGCCATCGGGTTCACATGGTATGACCGGGCGCTTTTTGGATTCACATTTGTCATCCTGTGCGCGGTCGAGATCACCCTGGCGCATACCAAGCATGACGCTCTCTTTTTCGTGGTGTGCGTGCTTTTGGGCGGCCTTGGCATCCGCGCCTACACCCAGAAACTGCAGGGCTTGACCACGATGGTCGTCACCCACGAAGTGGCGTCGATCGTAAATGCGGAGACTATCGCATCGCTGCGCCCGGATTTTCACGAAGGGCAAAAAATCATGGTGGCGGCGCGGGGCATCACGCCAGTGCTGAAGTTTGCTCTGGATGAAGCGCAACTGCGCAAGGCGATGCTCTGCGTGCTGTACGTGAAGGAACTTGCCGTCTATGCGCCCGCGGCTCCCCTGACCACGGGGCGCGCAAAATGGCAGGAGGATCCACACGCGGCTGCGATCATGTCGCTGATGCTGAAAATCGGAAAGGAGAGGGAGATCAATGTGGTGCCGGTCTATGCCGTGAGCGATGATCCCTCGGCCACGATCCTCGACCTGGGCGCGACCCTGGGCATTGATTACCTGATGCTGGGGGCATCGCACCGGCTTTCCATGACGAAGCTGCTGAAAGGTAATGTGGTGGAAAAAGTGGCGGCCGGGCTGCCGGAGGAAATCCAGTTGATCATCCACAGCTAGCCGGGGCTGTGCCAGGGTTTCGGACCGGCAGACGGTTGGTAAGGGTTGATTAGCCCTGTCGTGCGCGCAATCAGACGTGCGTTTGCATGCAGATGGTGAACACCGAGCCTCCGCCGGTTTTGGTCTGGACGTGAATGCCTGCATTCGCCTCGGTGGCAAGGCGTTTTACAATATGCAGGCCTAGACCCGTGCCTGACCCGGCGGGCTTTGTGGTGAATTTCGTTTCAAAAAGCCTGGCCATATTTTCAGGCGAGATGCCGGGGCCGTTGTCCTGGACGGAGATTGCGAGGATCGGCGCGCGATTGAGGAAGTTTTCGCGGTTGATGAAGCGCTCGGTGGGGCTGTCGTGGAGCTGATTCAGGTCGAGCGGATGCCGGAGGAGTTTGCCGCGGATCTCGACGCCGTGCGCGGCGGAGGTGGCCTGCAGCGCGTTGATGGTAAGATTGAGCAGGATTTGCAAAAGATCGGTGCCGTTGATTTCCGCGACGACGTCCTCCTCGAGGGTGTGGACGGTGAGCTTGTGGCCCTGCGCGCTGGGGTGCCTGAGGAGCAATTCCCGGATATCCGCAAGCATCTGGTTCACTCCCACACGGGCGTCGCTTTTCGTGCCGCCCTGGCGCAGGAAACTGAGATAGCGCTGCGAAATTTCAAAGCAGCGGCCCACCTGGCTGTTGAGCTTGCTGAGGTCGCCCTTGATGGTCTCCAGCTTTTCGCCATCGACGCTGGCGGTGTTCTCCATGGAGTGGGTGATGATTTCGATGAACCCGGAAATGACGGTGAGGGGGCTGTTGATATCATGCAGGACGCTGGCGTAAATCTCGCCCTTGGTGCGGATCATCTCCTCCTGGAGTTTTTGATCCTGAATTTCCTGTTGAAGCTGGAGCAGTTTGCGATTGGTCTCGTGGATGCTGTCAGCGACACGATGTTTTTCCACGGCACGGGCGACGGCCGCGCGCATGGTGGGAATGTCGAAAGGCTTGTTCAGGTAATCGCACGCCCCGTAACGGAGGGCCTGCCGGGCGGTCTCGATGGTTTCATAGGCCGTGAGCATGATGGCCTCGATCGTCGGGTCGAGTTCCTTGAGTTGCTTCAGCAATTCGACGCCGGACATGCCGGTCATGAGGATATCCAGCACGGCGACATGGACTTTGTTCTTGCGGATGCACTCGAGCGCGGCAATGCCGTCGCTTGCAAGAAGGATGTTGTATTCGTCCTTGAAGACAATTTTCAGCGACTGCCGCGGGCCGTCTTCATCATCAACGATCAACAGCGTCGGCTTATCCGTCTGCGGGGAAGCGGATTTTGGTGTTCTAGAAATGGTATCCAAAGGAAATGGTGAGAGCATGACTGATAAAACGGTACTCCCCGTTTACCGATTCGCCGTCCGTAGAGGGGGCGCCAACGATCGTGCGCGGAGGTCCGTATGCAAATTCATATGCGAAATCCCAACTATAGCGATCTTTTTTCCAGCCAATGCCTGCGGTGAGGATGTGGCGGGCGGAGTCGGGTATCAATGGGCTGAAGCTGCTGCCGGTAGGCACGGAGTCCTGGCTGTAAATATAGCCGGCGCTGAGATGGTAATTATTGGCAAAATAATGCGTGGCGCCAAATTCATAGAAACAACTGGATTGCCAGTTGAAGTTCAGCGGGACTGAAGAGCCTACCTGCTGGTTCAAGGTCACCGTTTTAAGGTCATGCCAGTTTGTCCAGTCCACATCAGCCTCGAAATTCCATTCCGGGGTGGGGCGGTATGAGTAACCTGCGATGATGAAATCCGGAAATGTGAAATCCGACGAGGTGGCATGCTGCTGGAACAGGGTGGTCGGCGCGAAGCCGAGGGTGGAAGTACCATGCAGGTCCATGTGCGTGGCACTGTGATAACTGACGCCAAAGGAATGCTGGGGAGTGGGCTGCCACATCACGCCGAGATTAAAGCCCACCGCAGTTCCATCGCCCTTGAATTGGAAGCGGTTGCCGGGAAATGGAGCGACGCCCTGGGCGAGTTCCGCCTCCGCGTAGTTGAGTGTCATGCCCGCGGCCACGGAGAGCGTTTTATTGATCTTCCAGGAGATTACGGGATTAAGGGTGACATAATCGACGGACCCTTGCAGCGCGAAAAGGCGGAAGGGATTTGAATCGGGATATGACAGGGCGAATCCGTACGGGGAATACAGGCCCAAACCCAGCGTGAAAGGGGAATCCTTTATGGAATAGGTATAGTAAATTTGAGGCGCGGCCTGGGGCTGGTCTTTTGTCCTCGTTTCCTGCCCGCCAGAAGTGTATTTGCTTTGGAGATAGATCCCGTAGGCGCCAAGAAGAAGATTCTCACCTTGCAGTTGGGAAATTCCCGCCGGGTTGTAATAAATTGCGGAAGGATTATCCGCGGTTGCCGCGAACGCATCGCCCCGGGCGGTTGCCTCCGCATCCTGATCCGCTATGCGTATGCCGAGGGCAAAGCCGAGAGAGGGTGCTGCGAGGATTGCCAGGGCGATCAATGACGATTTTAAGTTCATAATGGTTGAAAGGGGGTAGCAACTATCATGCTGGAGGCGATTTTTTGCTGTTTAAACGGGGTGTTTCAATTTTATACGGTGGGATTTTCTCAAATTTAATTCGTTAATGGAAGAGAAATGCGCACCATTCCCGGCTGTCCCTTCAGGGTTGGCGTGATTTCCACCTTGCCATGATGGTTCTCGATAATTTTGCGCGTGACCGTAAGCCCGAGCCCGAGCCCTACATTCCGCGTTGAATAGAACGGCTCCTGCGCCTTCTCGGCCGTCTCGGGCGAAAAACCCGTGCCTGTGTCGCGCACTTCCACGTTCAGCAACATGAAGCCTTCGCCCTTGCTCGTATCCTCCGTGATGCGCACGGAGACATTCGGATCCTTGGGGTTTGCCTGCAGCGCGTTGAGCATTACTTCCGAAAATGCGTGCTTGAGGGCCTTGTAATCACCGGCGACAGTCCACGGTTCCTCGCTGGTCTTGAAATTCGGCGATACGATTTTGCCCGTATGATAAAGATGAGCCTCGCGAAGGGCCTCGACGATCAACTCTGAAATGCGGATTTTGTCCACGAATTCGGATTTGTCGCGCGCGAGGAAAATCATCTGGTTGGCCAGGCGGGAGATGCGCTTCACGCCGCTGGCCAGGGCATCGGAAAAAGAGGCGCGGAATTCCGGGTCATCATATTTTTCCGCGAGCAACTGCTGGTGGGTTGAAACCGGCACCAGCGAGTTGCCGATCTCGTGCGCCAGGTGTTCCGCCATGGATTTCACCAGCCGCAGATTCGAGGCTTCCACTTCCAGACGCTGGTTTTTTTCCATTTCCGTCACATCCTCGATGAGCAACAGCGCGGCCTGCGCGGAGCCGGTGCTTTGTGTGCGGAACGGCAAAATAGTGACCTGGTAAAAAAGATCGGGCAGATCCGAGAATTGATACTTAAAGGAGGGAATGGGCAGCCCTGTCTTCATGACGGCAAAGACCTTGCTTCCCAGATCCTGGGGCAGATCGCTGAACTCGATTTCATTTTTGCCGGCCTTTTGCGAGAGGAAGAATTTTTTCGCAGAGTTGTTCACGTGCAGGATTTCAAGACTGGCCGCGACAACCACGCAGCCGCTTCCGAGATGGCTGAGAATGTCCGCCACCATCGCGTGATTGGAACTCAGCTCGTCGTGCAGCCAACTGTTGCGGATCGCGAGACCCACTTCCTCGAGCATGTGAAAAATCAGCGCCAGTTCCTCGTTTGCGTAAGGGTCTCCCGTCAGGCGTTCATCAAAGACCGCAATGCCAATGAGAGATTCACGGTCAAGAATCGGGATCGCCACCTGGGCTCCAAGAAGCTGGAATTCCTTGAGAATCTCCCTGCTGGCCAGCGTTTCCGGACTGTCCACTTTCAGGATACGCCCCGACCTGCGAAGGTGGTTGCCGATGCCGGTCGTGAGCGATAGTGCGAAATGTTCAAGGAATGTCTGCTCCAGGCCGATCGCGCACGAGGAGCGCAGCCACCGGTCATCCTGGCCGCCCATCAATTCACCGGGTTTTCGCAGGAAAATAACGGCGCGGTTCACGCCGAGGATCTCCCTGAGCAGGAGGAGGAATTCCTTGAGCAATGCATCGGAATCGAGGCTGTGTGCCAGAATCCCCGAGAAATCCCGCAAGGCTTCGAGTCCCCGCACTTGATCCGGCTCATGTTTTTTTTGCATCGGGGCGGGCAGGGAAGGGGGTTCGGCAATGGGCGTCTTCTGCTCAATATCCCGGAAGCAGCGATCGAGCAATGTGTTGAGAAGTTTCGAGCGTACCGGCTTCGTGAGAATATGCGCAACACCGAGGAGATAGGCATCCTCCTCCCACTCGCTATTCTTGGCGCCGGTAAAAATAAGGATCGGGCAATTCGGAGCGCAATTCTTCATTTCCTCGATGAGACGCACGGCACGCACATCGGTGAGATCCACATCAATCAGCGAGGCATCAATTGCGCCGCGCGAGAGAAGCGATTCAGCCTCCCAAATGTTTTCCTTCGCGACGATCTGGTATTTCGTCTGGTCGAGGACAGCCTGGATTGCCGCCGCCAGCGGAGGCTGCTTTGTTAAGATCAGGAGCGTTCTCATTTAAAGTGCGGCGATGGAAACAGGTGGCTTGACTTGTCGGCTGGGCAAATCGATTTGCAAGGTAGTGCCTTTTTTCACCTGGCTCGCGATATTGAGATTGCCACCGTGCAAGTGTACAATCTTTCGGCAGATTGCCAAGCCAAGACCGAAACCGCGTTCCTCATCACCCCTGTTTTTGGTGGTGAAATAGGGGGTGAAAACCCTGTTTAAATCCTCGGGACGAATTCCTTCGCCGGAGTCCACCACGCGGATGCGCAGCCAGTCGCGGTTCATTTCCGCCTTCATAAGGCGTATGAGTTCGATGTGAATTGTGGATCCCGGCCGTGAGGCATCCACGGCATTTGATACGATATTCGCTATCAAGCGCTGAATCAGGATTTCGTCCATTTCCACCAATACTTCGCCGGGACTGCTGACCAGGATATCCACGGATTTTTCCATTTTCGCGCGCACGAGATCAACGGCCTGGCCCACCACGACATCGAGACGGCCGAGTTGAAAATCAGGCCGCAGATTCTCCGAGAAAAACAATGCTTCGCGGATGTATGCGCGCATTGTCTTGATGTTGCGGAGCGCCACAGGCAGCAGGTCGTCGTTCAAATCCGAACTTGACGCCGTTTCGTGGGAGAGTTGCAGGAAAGTCCAGATCGGAGTGAGAAGGTTGTTCAAATCGTGCGCCATGCCTCGCGACATCCTTCCGAGCAACTCAAGTTCCTGCGCCTGCATGATCTGGGTTTTCATGCGGATTTGATTGATCATCACGCCCAGGTTTTTTGAGAGGGAGACAAGAAGACTCAGGTCTGTCGAGGTGTAGGGATCGGAGCTCGCCTTCTCGCCGAGAAGGAGCAGGCCGAATGGTTCCTCCTCGAAGAAAAACGGGAAGCAGAATTCGGCGGTGAATTGCTTGAGTTGGTTGCGTGCCTCGCGCTCCAGCGGGGATCCTCCCGGCGTCGCATATGCTATATTGAATGTCAGGTACTCGCTTTTGTTCACCTGAAAATGGCGGAAGATCGGGGAATCGCCCTTCAATTCCGCCATCTGGTTTTCAGGCTGGTTCGGGAAGGAGCGAAAGACGGTGAAAATACGGGCGGATTCATCGAGAAGAATGATCTCATAACTGCGGACGCGCACCGTCTTTGTGAGCAGTTCGTGAAGATCGCTCAACAGCAGGTTCGTATCGCTGTACCACTGCATCGAGGCGATGAAACTGCGAATCTGGTCGTGGTATTCAAACCGGTCGCCCAGGATGCGTCGTTCCAGGCTTTCGCCCGTCTGCCCGAAAAGTCGCGGAAAGAGGACTGCCGCTATGATGGCGCTCACGAGCAGCACGGCTTGAAACCCGAAAAACGAATAGTAATTGAATTTGTCGGGCTGGATCGCCGCGAGAAACAGCAGCAGGCAAAGGCCGATCATGAACAAAAATCCAAGGCGCAATAAATCCGCAGCCGCACGACCAAGGGCAACGCGGACATCCAGAAGCTGATGTTGAAGCGTGCTGTACCCGACGATCACAACGTAAACCACGGCGATCACGCCTCCGAATGGATAGAACGGCCAGTAGAAAAACGGGTAGTAGTCAATGCCAAGTAACGGCAGCATGTCATTGGAGCCCGCGATTACGATAAGAACGATGGCCAGCAAAAGCGCGCGAATGCGCGTACGGGACAGACCTTGCAATTTACCCTGGGTGATCCAGAGGAATATTACCGGTGTCGTCAAAAGCACGCAGTAAGAAGCCATGTAAACCCAAAAGAAATGCCCCGGAACCCCCCAGTAACCATATTTCAACGGGCGAACGCCCGCGATAAACGAGTCGCCAAAAAGGGAGAGCGCAAAAAGTGTATGCAGGACGTAAACGGGCCGCATAAACCATGATGGAATTGGCCGCTGCGAAATCAGGAATGCAAGCTGGAACAGACCGATAGGCGCGATGATGCAGCCAAAAAAAAGGATCTTATCCCAGAAAAGCGCCGAGACCGGACCGATTGCCTGGGATAGAAAGAACGCGCCGAGGTTCCAGATCGCCACGCCGCCACCCCAGAATAGATAGGCCTTGCCGAGTTTTGAGCCGACACCGCTGCGGAAGACAAACAATGCCAGGGCAAGATTGATAACGAAAGCCGCCAGCGAAGCTGTTTCGTACAAAAGCTTGTTCATGCATCGTCCTCCACTTTCCGAAGGATCATGCATGCATACCGGCCGCCGAAGCCGGCGTTGATGTTCATTGCCACGTTGATGGGATAACTGCGCGCCCCGCCCGCCAGGTAATCGAGGTCGCAACCTTCATCCGGATCTTTCAAATTAATGGTCGGAGGCATTTCCTGCCTGTCGATGCTGAGCGCGCAGACAGCCGCCTCAAGCGCTCCCGCCGCACCCATCGCGTGGCCGTGGATCGGCTTGGTGCCGCTGATCCCCATCCATTTCGCATGCTTGCCGAAGACTTTTTTGATCGCGCGGGTTTCGAGGGGATCATTCAACGGGGTGGCGGAGCCATGCGCGTTGATATAGTTCACCTCATCACTGGTGAGCTGGGCATCCCTCAAGGCCTTTTTCATGGCCATGATGTAGCCAATTCCCTCCGGATGCGGATCGGTGGGATGGTAGGCTTCGCAACTCCGCCCATGGCCGGCGATCTCGGCGTAGATTTTTGCCCCGCGCTCGCGGGCATGGGAAAGCTCCTCGATGACAAAGAAAGTCGATCCCTCGCCGAGCACAAAGCCGTCCCGTGTCTTATCAAAGGGACGCATCGCCTCCGCGGGCGGGCATTTGATTTCGCTCATGGCGCGAAGGCGGCAGAAACCGTAGTGCTGCGCGGGAAAGATGGAATCGGAGCCGCCCGCGATCGCCACATCGACCTCGTCGTTGCGCACGGCATTTGCCGCATAGCCCAGGGCGTCGCTGCCGGAGGCGCATCCCGAGCAATAGGTCAGGGCATGGCCCTTGATGCCCAGCAGCATGCTGATGGCGCTGCTGCCTTCCCCGCAATAGCCGCCGATGGCGTGGTAGGGATGGATCTTTTCATTCTTGAGCATGCTCTCCCAGACATTGATGACGCTCGCCGCGCCGCTGGTAGTGGTACCTTCCACCACCGCAAGCCTGTCGGGGTTGATCCCCCTGGTATCGAGTTTTGCGTCCCTCACAGCTTCCGCCGCAGCGGCGATGCCATAGCGCACGGTCAGGTCGAGGCGGCCCCCCTTGATGATATCGGCATGGTCGTCGAGGCTGAAATTCTTGATCTCGGCGGAAACCTGGACGGCCATCTTGCTGACATCGTACCGGGTGGTCGGCGCACAACCGCTGATGCCATTGCGGATGCTATGCCAGAAATTCTCGATGCCCTTGCCGTTGGGCGAAATGATCCCGATGCCCGTGATCACGGCGCGTCGTCTTTGGAAAGGGTCCGGGTTCATTTCGCTAAAATTTCGTAAACGGGAAGATGGCAGGCGTTGTCTTCTGGTAGGTGCGGTAGGCTTCGCCGAATTTTTCGATAAGGGCCGTTTCCTCAAGCCTGACGCGCATCATCAACACCGGCACAAAAAGGAACGGTATGATCACGATCATCGTCCATGGCGCATGCAGCACGAGGCCCAGCGCCAGCAGTTCCAGGATCATGGAAAAATAAACGGGATGGCGCAGCCAGCGGAACGGGCCGCTCTGCACGAACTCGTGATTTTCACGGATCTCGACATGCAGGCTCCAAAATTTTCCGAGGGCGGCGATGGCTTTCCGGCGCAGCCAGAACGAAAAAATACCGCACAGGCAGCCCGCGATGATCCACGGCCAGGAAACGATTTTTCCACCGAGGAAATATTCCACGATCGAGCCGACGAACAGCGCGGTGCCGACCATGAGGAAAAGCCGCAACGTGAGATTCTCGCTGATCTTGCCCGCGACGGTGTTGCGCTTCGTATTGATCTCAATCAATCGCACGATGTAAATGGCGGCTGCGCAGGCGAGTGGTATAAATTGGATGGGTTTCATATAGGGTATTAGCCCGGTGGCCAGGCGAGGGAGCGTTTACCGAGGAGATGCATGTGAAGATGGGGCACGGATTCGCCCGCGTCGGGTCCATTATTGATCACGATGCGGTAGCCGCTTTCCTTGACACCGAGTTGGGCGGCGATCTTCTGCGAGGCAAGAAGCATGCGCCCGAGCAGCGGCGCATCACCATCGGTTGCTTCCGCAAGACGGGGGATGTGGCGCTTTGGGATGATAAGCACATGGACGGGCGCCTGGGGATTCACGTCGCGGAACGCGATAAAATCCCCCTCCTCGTAAACGATGTCCGCCGGTATCTCACGGTTTGCAATTTTTTCAAAAATCGTCATGGCTAGGCAAGGGAGAAAGCAATTTCACGGCCGCGGCTCTCCGCGGTGATTTGTTCGCGGACAAAGGCCACGATCTCGCATCGGAGCACATCGCAATCGCGGCTCCATATTTTTTTTGAGCGCAGAAGTTTTACGCACCGCTCCAGGCCCAGCAGTTCGAAATAAGTGGCGTGCATGTCCATCAGCTCCCTGATTCTTTGCGCGAGCAGGTCGAAAAAGACAAGTTCGTATCCGTTCCCTGCCGAGCCGGCCAGGTCGTGGAGGCAGACGCGCATCAAGGGCGGGCCGGGGATGAAATGGCTCGCGATTTCCGCGTAGCCGATCACCTGCAGGATGGATTGCACCGACTTGGCGAGGCGGCCCACGGTGACGACATTTTCCTGGTTGTAGATCAGATAGGTCGTCACGCTTTCCGCGACATGCTCGGCCAGCCACCATTTCTGATAGCCCGCCTTGTGGGCGGCCTGGGCAAGCGAGCGCAGCAGCCAGTCGCGTTGAAATGCGACCACCTGTCCGCTGTCGAATTCGAGCAATGGGAGATTATCCTTGAGCGCAATCATTTGAAGAGTTCCGGTTGCAGGCTGTTGGGTTTTGTGCGGCGTTCGAGGGATTGGATTTCGTGGATGAATTCCCCGATATCCTGAAAGTGGCGGTACACCGAGGCGTAGCGCACATAGGCGACTTCATCGAGCTGATGCAGTTTTTCCATGACCTTCGCGCCTATGAGCTGTGAGGGAACTTCCCGGCTGTAATTGGTTTCCAGATCCTGCATAATTTCTTCCACGCCTTTTTCGATGACTTCTATACTGATCGGCCGTTTTTCACAGGCCTTGGCAATTCCCCCGAAGAGCTTCCGCCGGTCGAAGGGCTCGCCGCGACCGTCGCGTTTAATGACACGCATGTCAGCCCGGTCGACCTGTTCATAAGTGGTGAAGCGGTAGTTGCAGGAGATGCATTCACGACGCCGACGAATGCTGTCCCCGTCCTTTGAGAGACGGGAATCGATGACCTTATCCTCTACAACCCCACATTTTGGACAACGCATTGTGTTAACTGGCCGGCGTGACTGAACTTTGACACAACATATTGTGGTCTAAAGTATTATCGCGCAAGCGAAAAATTAAAGCATAGCACTCTATGGAATCGCGTGTGCGACAGAGATGACGCGCTTTTTTTCAAAATGCGTCCTTTTTGCTATGCGATCCTCAACTCAAGCCGGGGTCTTGGCGGGCGCTTTTTTCTTGGGGGCTTTCTTTTCGCGGGGCTCGAATTCGAAAACAACTTTTCCAGCTTCAAGCTTGAGGTAAGCGGAGAACGGCCGGCCCTTTTTCGAGATGAAGCGGGGGATGAGATCGGTCTTTCCCGTGCTGAAAATCTTCATCGCCTGTTCCGGCGGAATGGCGCGCTGGCAGATGCTCCTGCCCATGCGAAGCGGTTTGGCGCCTTCCTTGGCCGGGACGCAGATATAGTTGGAGGCGGTTTCGTAGACTTTTCCGTTCTCTGTCTCGCCAAGGACTGCGGCTGTTGTGAGGTCGAGAGCGCCGCCTGCGGCGGTATCGTTCTCAAAGTCGAACTTCTGCTTCCACTCGGTCTGGTCGAGGATCACGACCGCGCTGAACGTCCTGCCGAATTTGTTGCGGAAGCCCTCGATCGGGCCGAGGCGCTTTTCCGTAAGGAGCTTGGCGACTTCGTCGCGCTCGAACTCGCGGTCCGCCATCTTCTTCCAGATGATGAGCTTGCAATCGGGATTCACGCACTCGAAGGCGCGGAAGCTTTCCTTGAAAGCGAGGTGGCCGCATTTCGGGCACTTCACGTTGAGGGGCTCGAAGCTCCCCTGGATTTCCTGGCCCATGCCGGCGCGTGTTTTCTCCACGATGTCGGTGGTGAGATCGCGGATTTCACCCATGAAAGCGCTGCGCGAAAGCTGACCGCGCTCCATCTGCCTGAGCTTGTATTCCCAGCCGCCGGTCAATTCCGGCTTGGTGAGCGCCTCGGCTTTCAGGTTGCGGAGCAGGGTGATGAGGGAAAGCCCTTTCGCTGTGACGATGAGATCGCGGCCCTGGCGAAGGAGATATCCCTCGAAAAGGAGACCTTCGATGATCTGGGCGCGGGTTGCGGGTGTGCCGAGGCCGCGCTCGCTCATGGCTTCGCGGAGTTCCTCGTCGTCCACGAGCTTGCCGGCGCCTTCCATTGCGGAAAGGAGCGTGCCTTCGTTGAAACGCGCGGGCGGTTTTGTTTCGCAATCCTTGACCTCGACGGCCTCGGTCTTTGCTTTTTCGCCCGGCGTAACCGGCACGATGGCTTTGTCGGTTTCGCTTTCGCTTTCCGACTGGCGGCCGTAGACGGCGAGCCAGCCGGGATCGACGATGATCTTCCCATCAGTCTTGAATTTCTCGTTCTGGACGGTGGTGATGCGTGTCGTCACCTCGAACTGCGCCGCCGGGTAAAAGACCGCGATGAAACGGCGCGCGACGAGGTCGAAAATCTTCTGCTCGCGCTCGTCGAGATTCTTCGGAGCCGTGCCGGTGGGGACGATTGCAAAGTGGTCGCTGACCTTGGTGTTGTTGAAGATGCGCTTGTTCGGGCGCACCCAGCCTTGCTTCAGCGCGTTCTCCGCGTGCTTGGAAAGCGACGGGTCTTCGAAAGACGTCATCACATTTTTCGCGGTGGCGACGTGATCCTCGGGCAGGTAGCGGGAGTCGGTCCTCGGATAAGTGAGCGCCTTGTGTTTTTCGTAAAGGGCCTGAGCGATCTGCAAAGTCATGCGCGCTGGAAAACCGTGGCGTCCGTTTGCCTCGCGCTGGAGCGTGGTGAGATCGTAGAGGAGGGGACTTACCTGCGAGGCGGGTTTCTTTTCCTCCTCGATGGTGCCAATTTGCCCTTCGCACTTCGCCTTGATGGCGTCGGCTTTTTCCTTCTCCCAGATCCGCTCGGCGCGGGCATCCTCTTCGTTCGCCTTCTTGAAAGCGGCGTCGAACCAGCGTCCGCGATAGCTGCCGGCAGAGACGCCGAAGTCGCCGTACACCTCGAAAAATTGCCTCGGCTTGAAGGCGCGGATTTTCTCCTCGCGCTCGGCGAGGATTGCGAGCGTCGGTGTCTGCACGCGGCCTGCGGGAGTTTTTTGGAAACCGCCCATGGCCTTCGTGTTCAAGGCGGTGAGGGCGCGGGTGGAATTGATGCCCACGAGCCAGTCGGCCTCGCTGCGCGATGTGGCGGCGTCGGCGAGCGGGCGCATTTCCTCGTCGGTGCGCAGGTTGGCAAAAGCGGTGCGGATCGACTCGGTGGTCATGCTCTGGAGCCATAGGCGCTTGATCGGCTGCTTGGCGTTTGTGGCGCGCATGATGTTGCGGAAAATCAACTCGCCTTCGCGCCCGGCGTCGCAGGCGTTGATGATCTCGGAGACATCCTTGCGCTTGATCAGCTTTTTCAACACCGCGAGACGCGCGGCGTTTTTATCGATGGGGGCGAGGCCGAATTCCGGCGGCAAATGGGGGAGCTTCTCCATCGTCCACCTGCCACGGGCGATCTCGTGCTCGGCAGGGACGACGAGTTCGAGCAGATGGCCCACCGCGCTCGAGATGACATACTGGTCGTTCTCGAAAAAGTCGGTGGCTTTCTTTGCGCCAAGCACCCGCGCGAGGTCGGCGGCTACGCTTGGCTTCTCTGCTATGACTAGTGTTTTGCCCATCTTGTTTAAATCAATTTTACGAAATGCTGACCGGGGAGTTGTTTCACAAGCCTTTTCATTTCAAGGGTGAGCAACGTAGAGGACACTTTCGAGGTTGGCAAACTGCTTTTTGTAATTATCTCATCGATAGCGGTTTCCGAATCACCGATCGCGCCGTAAACTTCTTTTTCCTCGTCGGTGAGGGAATCGAGGCGCGGTGTCTCCGCCATCGGGCGCGGATTTTCGGGAAACAAAACCTGCATGTCGTCGAGGATGTCGCCGGCGCTCATCACGAGTTTTGCCCCCTGCTGGATGAGGCGGTTTGAGCCTGCGGAAGTCGGGCGGTTGATCGGCCCGGGCACCGCGTAAACCGATCGGCCCTGGTCGATGGCCTGCGACGAGGTGATCAACGCGCCGCTGCCCAGCCCCGCCTCCACCACGAGCAGGGCGGAACTCATGCCGCTCACGATGCGGTTGCGCATCGGGAATGTCTGGGTATCGGCTGTGATGTCCATGGAGAATTCCGTGATGACTGCGCCAGATTCGATGATCTTTTCGGCCAGCGGCATGTTTTCGGCCGGGTAAAGTTGATTCAACCCCGAGCCGAGCACCGCGACTGTGCGTCCTTTCGCGGCCAGCGCCCCCTGGTGGGCTGCGGTGTCGATGCCCCGTGCGAGACCGCTGGCGACCGTCATCCCGGCATAGGCGAGCTGGTAGGAAAGTTTCTTGGCGCACTCGAGGCCGTAATGGCTCGCCTTGCGCGAACCCACCACCCCCACCGCGTGGTCATCGCGCGGTGTCAGCTTGCCCCATACATAGAGGACGATGGGCGGATTGTGGATTTCGCGGAGCAGCCTGGGATATTCCGGCGACTGCTGCGTCAGCACCTGCGCGCCAAATTCCTCGATGCGTTTCAGTTCCGCCGGGAGATCGACATGCTCCTCCCACTTGGAAATGGTCGTCGCCACATCGGAGCCGATCCCATCCACCGTGCGGAGCTCACCCGGTCTCGCCAGCAGGATGCGCGAAGGGGTTTCGAAGACCTCGAGCAGTTTGCGCAGCCGCACCGGCCCCATCTTCGGGACCATGTTCAGCGCAATGCATGCTTCGGTTTCGGTCATGGCGAGAAGCTATAGCAGACGGGTCAAGCGGGAGGCGTTTGGAAATGACGAAGCACGAAGTCCGAAAAGCCCTTGCCCTAATAGCATGGACCTCTGTTGCTTGTTCGCGCCGCACGCATGAAATAGCTCGTCGCGCCTGCTCGACACTGTTTAAATAACCACGCATCCCCTCAACCCCCGCAAACCAAAGAAAGACCCACCTCCCATGCTCCGCAAAATCAAACGTATCGCCCCGCTTCAATGCGGCATCGTCCTCGGCGCCCTCTACGGGCTTATCTCGCTCATTTTCGTGCCGTTCATCCTGCTCTTCGTCATGATGGCGCCGAAGTTCCCGGCCGCGTCCACGTTCCAGCAGCCCGCCGTGCAACAGCAGATTTCCGCGATGCCGCAGCAAATGCCCATGCCCGCCTACGCGCCCCACATGGGGGGAATCCTCGCCGGGGCCGGGCTCGCCATGGTGATCATTTTCCCGGTCATGTACGCCGTCATGGGCTTCATCGGCGGAATCATCGCTGCGTTCATTTATAACATCGTCGCGAAGATGGTCGGCGGCATCCAGGTCGAGGTGGAGTAGGGTTGACCTCGACAAATCCTGATTCTTTCAGGATTTGTCGCCTGACACCTAGCCCCTTTTCTCATTGGAAGCATCGTCATCGAAAGCATCATTCTCAAATGGATCGTCTATGGGTGATGGCGGCGCGCGGAAGCTGAAACGCCCCAGGAACGTATAACAGAGGCATGGCCAGCCGATGATGATCAGTCCGCAGAGGGCGTTCCAAGGTGTGGAACCGCCCCGGGGACTTCCGAGTTCAAATGCCTGGTGTTGGATGAGCCACGTATCGACGAGATACCAGACATAGGCGCAGAACACGGATATGGCAACCAGGCGTCCCGCCCACCAAAAATAACGGCCGTTGAGGAGAGCGAGGAAGAAGCAGATGCAAAGGAAAGCTACAGAAAGCAAGATACCGCCTGTTCCCGGACGACCCTCGGCAAACTTTGAATAAGCGTTGGCGGCGAATACGATGCCGGTAAGTAAGAAAAGCGGGCCCAGACACCAGAAAATAAAACGGTTGCCGCCGAACAGCGTATCTCCAAAGGTTTGTTTGCGGACTGTTTTGTTTTCAATTTTCATAGCGCCCAAAGGTTAACCGAAAATCGTGGCCTTGCTACAATCTTGCGCGCTGCCAAGGCCAGCCCGTTGACTCTTGACGCAATATTAGACCGGTGAAGCATGCCATTACAAGTCGTCGGAATACGGCTCGGCCCATTTTGGCAATTCATCGGAAGCGCCGTTCACGTTGCCGGTAATTTTCCCGCTCTTGATATCGTATTTGCTGATGCCTGCCGGACCGTGGTACGACCGGGTTTTCATCACAACCGACGCCCCGCCATCGGCAAAGCCCCATTTCTCAATAAACAAGGTGTCTCCCTCCTCCGACTCCGGCTTGAACTCGCTCGTCTTCCCGCTGGGAAGACGAACCTGCAATACTTCATTCATTAGCATGTCTTTATCGCGCCCGCCCAGTCCTCTGAAATGAATCCATCCCACTGCTCCAGCCGGTGATACTTCGGGTTTCAGGCAGCACCCGTCTTTTGTCAGCACCTCGGTGCGGCCATCGGTAAAACTGACTTTCACATTGCCGATCTTGTCCAGCCGTCCTGCAAATGCCGCAGACACATCCACAATATCCACCTCCTTCGGGCTCGCCGCCGGGCTTGCATCCAGCGCGGTCACGCATGCAAATGCAGCCATGAACATCGCGAGTGTAGTCCGTCTTATGGATTTCATATTCAGGACAACCTCAGACCGACCTCGCCAACAGCCAGGTCTGGAAACTTTTGTAATTTTCCCGCGGCGAGTTTCATCTCATAGAGGTCGATTCCTGGAGCGTGGCCATCCGGAATCGTGCGCGTGATCGTAAAGCCGGATCGTTCGAAAAATCCGGCGCTATGCTGGCTGGTGTTGAGATAAATGGCATTGATCTGCGGCATTGCGGCGAGCAGCCGGAGGCGGGCCTCGAGAAGCACCCGGCCCAGGCCTTGCCTGTGTCTGCGGACATCGACCATGCCCCAGCATAATATCCAGCTACCGGGTTCAGTCCTGTGGGGGGCGTAGCCACCTGCTGCCACCACGACTCCGTGCTCATGCCCTATGAGATAGGAGGCGGGGAATTTTTCCAGAAAACGGGCGAAGTCATCGCGTTCGGATGCGCCAAAAAATTTTGGAACATTGCTGTCGAACAAAGCGAGGCAGTCTTCCCGGTAGCGGTCATCGTAAGGTGAGAGTTCGAGCATGGTTTATCTCAGCGTCTTTCTGCCAGCGGGATCTGCGGCTCCGTAAGCATTCGGTTGAGTTTGGAAAGCCCTAGCCTTAAAAGCAAGACCTCCTGCGTCTGGGCGCGGATGCATCTTTTTTGATTCCGTATGGGTCTGTGAAATCGACTGAGTTGCGGTCGCGGGCGGTGTTTCGTGTTCGATCGTGCTGGTCGCCGAGTACGCCGCCGGTCTCATAGGGGTCTCGTAGTTCGGGATTCCAACTTTCGGTGCTCGTTTGCACGGGCGGGGTCGTGGTTTCTGGTTTTGCCGCCCTCGCCCCTCGGCCTCTCCCAGAGTCGAGTTCGTTCAATGTTTCGGGTTGGGGCTCCTCGCTTGCCGGGGTTTGGTTGGCTTCGGGATCACTTTCGGAGGGCTTTACCGGGTTGGACTGGGTTGGACTACTCTGTTGGGAATCGGTTTCCGGTTCAGGGGTTTCAGAGTCGTCTTCGTATTCGTCTTCAGCTTTCTGGCTGTTTTCGTATTCCTCCATCTTTTTGCTTTCCTCAGGGGTGAGGAATAAGGAACTGGATCCGAAGAGCCTGATGCTGACTTCCCGCATTCTTGCATCGGCCTCTTTTTCGTCATAGGTCTTTTCCCGGGTTTTGTTGAGTTCTTTCTCGACCTCGGCGGAGCGGGCGCGTTCCCAGAAGGCTTTCTCCTTGGCATCGGTGCCCTGGGTCTTCTGGAATTCGAGGCGCTTGTGCTCCAGGCGGAGGCGGCCTGCGCTGTGCTCGGAACGGCGGAGTGCGGAGAGATCGCGCAGGATGCGGCGCATGGCGGGTTCCTGCTTTTCGAGGTCCTTGTTTTGGACGGAGGTGATGAGGCTCTTTGCCATGACCATGTAGCGTACGGAGAACCAGAGGGCCATCTTGTCGGCAAAGGCTGGGCTACCTTCATCCTCCTGGCCGCAGACGGAGAAGACTTCATCGGCATCGCCGGAGAGTTCCCTGCCGAACTCCAACACGTCGCGGTGGTTCTTCCAATCCTGATAGCCGCCGCGATTCTTCCATTGGGAGAGGTTTTGCTTGGTGATGGGGGAGGAGTCGAATTGTTCCTTGAGGATCTGGCGTACCGTTTTGTCACGATTGAGCCAGTCGAGGATTTTGTTGCCGGGGTCGCCGTCATGGAGACGTACGTTGAGTTTGTCGCGGAGGTCGCGTGGTAGGCGTGCGATTTTGCTAGTTGTGTTCATTTAACCACAATATAAAGAGTTGCCATTTATGTCAAGCAAAATGTAATTAATGTGTAATTTGTATGTAGCGATTGGATTTATGTACGCGTGTGGTTTGTGTGGAATTTTCCGAGCCAAACATCAGCCCGAAAGCCAAAGCCCTCTTCGAGCAACTCACCGCCGAAATCGCCGCCCTCAACTATTTCCTGATATACAGCAGGTTCGCCAGAATGGTATCCATCTTGAGCATCACGATATGAAACTCACTTCCAGGCAGGCCAGGAGCATAGCCAGCGCTGTCTCCGGGGGAGCGGCGGTTCTCGCCGCCTCGTTGCTTCGTTATCTGCTCAATATTCCGTCCCAACCGCTCGACATCCATTCCGGCTGGCACGTGTTCACTGGGTGGCTGGTGGTTTACTTTGCTCTTTTTTCCCTCTGCAGGGCGGTGATCCTTTTCTTTCTTCCGATTACACAGCGACGTGGGCCGGACCCTTACACCCTGGCGCAGGCTGAGATTCAGGCGGAACGCAGTATACAGTCTCCGAGGTAGTCGGAGCAGGCCGCTATTTTTTCAGCGCTTCGTGCAGGGACTTGAGGAGTTGTTCCTTGGAGTAGGGCTTCATCAAAACCGCCTGCGGATTCAACAGCCGGAGCTCGGCCAGGCGGGTATCCTGGGCATTGCCGGAGGAGGCGATGATCCTGACCGAGGGATTTATTTTTTTCAGCGTGCGGGTGAGGGCGGTACCGTCGAAATGGGGCATCATCACATCAGTAAGCACGAGAGCGATTTCCGCTTTCCGCTCCGCGTAGATGGCGAGCGCCTCGGTGCCGTCGGCTGCGGTGAGGACCTGGTAGCCGTTCCGTTTGAGGATTGCCTCGGTGACGGAGCGAATCTCCGATTCGTCGTCCACGACGAGGATCATCTCGCCATTTCCGCGGAAGGAGTTTTCTTCAACGGGATGAGACCCCAGGGCCTGATCCAGGCCCGTGGAGGCCGGCAGATAGACTTTGAACGTAGTGCCGCCTCCCGGCTCGCTGTAGACATTCACGAAGCCAAGATGGCTTTTGACGATACCGCGCACCGTCGAGAGGCCGAGCCCGGTGCCCTTGCCGGTTTCCTTCGTGGTGAAAAAGGGATCGAAAATCCTGTTGCATATCTCGGGGCGGATGCCGGTGCCGGTGTCCTGGACGTAAAAGAAGACGTAGCGACCGGGCTTTGCATCGGGCATCATCGTTGCGTAATGCTCATCGAGCTCGACGTTTTCCGAGCCGATCGTGAGGGTACCTCCATTCGGCATCGCATCGCGCGCATTGAGACAGAGGTTCAAAAGGACCTGGTGGACTTGCGTGGCGTCGGCGCTGACCTGCCAGACCTCCTTGTGATCGTGGTGGATGACGCGGATCGGTTTCGGGAAAGTCTGGCGGACGATTTCCACGATCTCGCCGGTGAGATACTTCGGTTGCAGCATCGTGTGCACCCCTTCCGCGCCCTTGGCAAAGGTGAGCACCTGCTTGACGATGTCGGAGCCACGCTGGGCCGCCTTTTCAATCGCAAAGACCAGGCCGTGAAACTCCGGCGCCAGTTCCTCGCGGATCATCGGGGTGGAGAGCAGGATGGGCGTCATGATGTTGTTGAGATCATGTGCGACGCCGCTGGCGAGGGTGCCGATGCTCTCGAGCCGCTGGGAGCGGAGGAGTTGCTCCTCGAGCTTTTTGCGCTCGGTGACGTCGCGCGAAATCCCGCAGGTGCCGATCACGCGCCCCTCGGGATCGCGGAGGGGCATCTTGGTGGTGAATACCCATGTGACCCGCCCGTCCGGCAGCATTTCCTTTTCCTCTTTCCCGATCAAGGCCTGTCCCGTCCGCATGACTTCCTGCTCGTCCTTGAATGCGGCCTCGGCATGCTGGGGCGCGAAAAAATCGAAGTCCGTCTTGCCTACCACCTCCGAGGGATCCTTCAACCCGAACATCTCCACGAGCGCCCGGCTGACGCGGATAAAACGGCTGGCCGTGTCCTTGAAGTAAATACGGTCGGGGGTGTTATCGAGCAGAAAATCGAAAAGATGGGGTTGGACGCCGGAAGAGCCGTCTGGAGTGGATCCGGAACTGATCGGAATCGGAATCGATTTGGCGTCGGGGCGTTCCATCGTACCAGAATGCAGCACACCATGTGCCGTTTCCCCCATGAAATCAAGCGCTTACTGCCTGCCCGATGCCTCAGGCTTTCCCCTAGTTTTTTTCCCTTTGCGCGTCATGGGATCGCTGTGAGAGATGTTTAAATCATGAAAACAGAAGCAGTGGTAATCGGAACAGACTCAGTGGCGCTGTTGACGGAAGTGGAGCTTCCGCCGATGACAGAGACGCGCGTGAAGGTGCAAACCTTGATCAGCGGGGTGAGTTGCGGCACCGAGGCCGATCTCGCCAGCGGGCGATCGTCTTATCTGAAAAGACCGCTGATCACCGGATACCAGGCAGTGGGCAAAGTGGTCGAGGCAGGTGGGAAGGTCGATAATTTCCAGGCGGGAGACCTGGTGGTGACCAATGGCGGGCAGTTGTGGGGCATGACCCATCTCTTTGGCGGCAGCCACGCCCGCCAGTCCGTGAGCGAGGCCTCGGGCCTGGTGAAGCTGAAGCCGGGGACGGCATCCCTGGCCACGGCTTCGTACGGAGGGCTCGGTGCCGTAGGCTGGGAGGGGATTGCGAGGATGAAACTGGAACCGGGAAATGTGTTGCTGGTATTTGGCCTCGGGATGCTGGGGTTGCTCGCGGGAAGGGTCGCGCAGTCGCTGGGATTGCGTGTCATCGGCGTGAACCGTGCGGCATGGAAGCGTGAAGCCGCGGAAAAATTCGGGTTCGATGCGGTGGCAGCCCCGGACGCAGGGGAGATCCAAAAAGCCGTGGATGCGCTGGGCTCCGGTCCCGCGAAGTTCGCCTACGATACGACGGGAAGCCAGCAGATCATCGACCTGGCGCTGGCGTCTCTGGCATCAGGCGGGGAATTGAGCCTGGGAGGTTTTTATCCCGGCAAATACGAAATCGATTTTGATCTTTGCCACGGAAAAAATCTGCGGCTGCACAATCCTGTGGGCACAGGCAATTACCTGGGAAAATTCACAGGGCTGGTTGAAAACGGGCTGAATGCGGATTCGTTGATCCGGACCCGTGTGAAGCCGGATGAGATCACCGCGTTCTATTCCGAGTTGATCAACAATCACTCCAGGTTTCTTGGAGCTGTGATTGACTGGCAGTCGTGAAAGCGCGTGAGGCGCCTCAAGCCTTCAGGAGCTGGATGAACTCGGCGGCGGTTTTTGCCTGCATGAGGCGTTCGCAGGTTTCCTTTTTCTTCACGGTGCGCGCGAGCGCGCCGACGCAGACGAGGTAATCGCTGATGAGGGCCTTGGGGGTGCCGATGACGAAGATCAAATGAACGGGGTCGGGGCTGCTCTCGAACCGCACGCCCTGGACGCTTCGTCCTGCGGCGAGGACGATCTTATCCACGCAATCCGTCCTTGCGTGGGGAAATGCGACGCCATTGCCGACGACGGTGGAATTGACCTTTTCGCGGTTGAGCAGCGCCTCGTGGAAACCGTCCAGGTCGTGCACGCAGGGATTCGGCGCAAAAAGGTCCACCAGCTCACGGAGCGCGCCAGCCTGCGTGCGGTCTTGCAGATCGAGAGTGATTTGTTTTTCTGAGAGCAGATCGGTTAAAGAACCAGCCATTGGGGCTTTTTAATAGCTTCCGGCGCAGGGATTGCAAATCTCTTTTGCATCTTATGCGGGTCGGTGGCGCGGCCGGAGTTCAAGGTTTCGGGCCGGATGATCCTCTTCCAAAGCCTGATTATCAGCGCTCTTAAATTAAAAAATGCGTCCAAATGACATCCGTGCTCCGCATTGAACA
>Ga0206937_10086_pt1 | contig 29244 bp, 31 predicted proteins | sample Alteio_BWOrgHeat_11_FD_152923 | JGI IMG/M metagenome (GOLD analysis project Ga0206937, IMG submission 152923) | Enriched cells from forest soil in Barre Woods Harvard Forest LTER site, Petersham, Massachusetts, United States -... | ecosystem: Environmental > Terrestrial > Soil > Temperate forest >... | reverse complement strand
TTAATATTAATCCTGCATCAATTATTGCCTGGCAAGTTGTAGGACCAAACGCTGCAATCCTTGTTTCGTTTTGTTTAAACTTAGGAAAGTTTTTAAATAATGAAGTAACTGTTGATGGGCTGAAAAAAGCAAGCATATCATAATTCACATTTGCAAGGTCGGATAAATCGCTGCAAACAGTTTTGTAAAGAACAGCTTTAGTAAATTTAACTCCAAGTTTTTCAAGACCTTCAGCAATATCCAGTTTATGAATATCGGAACAGGGAAGTAAAAATCTTTCATGGGTGTTTTTTTTAATCACATCCATCATGTCTTTGTTTTTGTGCTTACTGTAAAAGACTTTACGTTTCTTATATACAACATATTTCTGGAGATAATAAGCGGTAGATTCTGAAATACAGAAATACTTCATCCTATCGGGGACATTCAGAAACAATTCGGTGCACACTCTGAAGTAATGGTCAATTGCATTCCTTGATGTAAAGATTACTGCTGTAAAATCCATGATATTTAATTTATCATTTAAAATATCTCGCACATCAACAGGCTCTACATGAATAAATTCCCTGAAATCTATTTTCAGATTAAACTTTTTTGCCAGATCAAAATACGGTGATTTATCACTCTCGGGCTTTGGTTGAGTGACGAGAATACTTTTAACCTTCAATTTGTTTCAGAAAAAGTGTAGTCAATAATAATAAATTTAGCTCCAGTAATCTTAAAATCAATCCGAATTTATCGCAATGCCTTAATGATAATTAATAAGGGTACAATTTCGAGGCTGCAAATATACAATAATAAATAAAATCCTGAAAGTACCGAGTAACTTAATCCTATCATTACTCCTCTTATCAATCTGAAAAGATAAAGAAATATGGCTATGGCTATTGTAACTCTTAATAATATCAAAGCATAGGTTGGATTGGTAAATGCAATGGCAATAACAACCGGCAATAGTATAATCCCTAATAAATTATTGATTAAAAAGATGTTGAAGATGTATGCTGCAATCAGTTTATCTATCTTAAATATAAACCCAACAATCTTTAATATAAAAAACTTGAAAGAATATATCGTTGCAACCATCAATGCTATTAATAAGAACCTGCTAAATCCTGTTCCGAAGAAATCGGGAAGGAAATTATAGAATGTACTTACCTGATAAATGAACAATGCTGCCCCAATATAAAACACCGCTGTAAGAAGCACTGATGCTTTCTGCAATAAAAGATTTTCATCCCTCACCATTTGATTACTCATCGTTTTACTGAAGAAAGAACCTAATATATGCTCCAATGTGCGGTAATAAAACACTTTTACCCATGTAAATCCTGCTACTAATAACAGCAAAACATAGAACATCCAAACGGCATTAATGCTTGCTAAGGGCATTGGATTCTGACTTCTTGGCATTAACTCATGTTTTGTAAAGAAAGACGGATATTTTATCACCTCATCACCCTGTTTTGCTTTTACAGTATTTGCCGGAGTTAATATATCGCTGAAACGAAACGATGAATCTGCAGAATTAGCTTTTGCTTTTGTAGAATCTAATGAGTGTTTACCTATGGATGATGTATCCTTTATCGAAGAGCCGTTTAAACTATCGGGATTTACAACTGTGGATGCCGGAAAATAAATATTCATCCCTGCAAAATTAAACTAATAATCCCTGAAAAATGAATTTCCAGGGATTATTATAACGGTATGATATTAAAATCTAAAGCGTGAAGTTCCTCGAGATATCGAAACTGAATTTATAACCATTATGCAGCCACGATTCAGTAGTATAAGGAATAAATTCGTTCTCAATTATACCTGCCGAATTAGAAAACATAATGGTAAATACGTGTCCTCCCGTTTCTATTTCCCAACCTATGCCAAGCGGATTATAATAATGCGCATTTGCATTATAAGAGAATGATTGCAGTTGACTTGAACGTATATTATAAAAATAATCTATCACAATTGCCGAACGCTTGGTAAGTTTCAATCTCCCACCTACACCAATTGAAATCAAATCGTTCTTATCTAATGTATCGGTTATGAAATTCCGATGAACTAAAGTAGGCATAAACTGCAATGAAAATCCTTTCGAAAACTTCCTTCCTATAATCGCCTGGTAAGTATATGAAAACCGATGAGCCAATGACGACAAATCACCAGCATATTCAGGCGTTGCAGTAACATCATGTTTAGGGGTATATGCTGTATTGGCAAACAATGTTACAGACAATGGCATATCACCATTTTCTGTCTGTCGAAGCAAACGAAATTTAACTAATCCTTCCAGGTTTTCATCAATCCTGCTACGCGAAAACCCAACTGTCAATCTATTGGTGATACCATACTCAAAAGCTATCCTTATATCATCTGCATTATCAAAACCATAAAGCTGATGTATGCCGGTGTTAATACTCCCGAAGCGATGTGTAACTCTAAAATCCAGCGTATGTGCCTTCACTGTTTCCAATGATTGTGCATTAATGATTCTTGTGGTTTTAAACGTAGCACTTGTATAACCATCGGTATTCAAAGAATCAAGACTGATAAGGCTTCGCCAGTCTTCTCCGGCTTTTTTGGTGGTATCTTGTGCCATTAAAGAACTAACTAATATTAATCCTATAAATAACAGAAGAATTGGTTTAGAGATTTTCATATTTATTTCTTTACATATAATGTTAATGGAGCATCAATAGTTACCTTTATTGTTTTTGCAATGTCTTCAAACACTACTTTAGGTATCGTGATATTATAATCAGCCAATTGCACATCAAAAACCGAGTGAATTATTATCTTTCCATCCTTCACAGTCACCGTTCCTTTCTCGGTTACATCTTTTTCTACGCCATGAATTTTTAATTTACCTGTAGTGGTTACTTCGGTTACTCCATCCTTAGTGTAATCAACTGTTTCATTCACTTTTCCTTTGAAAGTTGCATCCGGATACTTATCACTTTCCATATAATTCTCATTAAAATGTTCCTGCATCAGCGCATCTTTAAAAATAAAATTCTTAATAGAAACCACAAACACCACTTCGTTGGTAGTAGTGTTTAAAACAGAGCCACATTTATCATTATTGGCATCAATATCCCGCATCGGGGTGGTGGAAAAAAAGGAAGCATGACCAGTCTTGGTCGAGTAAACATTCTGTGCATTTGCATTTATAACGCAAGACACCATCATCAATAAAAAAATCAACTTTTTCATATTATTATAATTTTAAAAATTTAGTTTAATTGTTCTGTCCGCCCTGTTTCCACCAGCAATAGAAAGCTTGTATCTGGTCTGGGCTTAGCGGTTGCCCTGTTTTAGGCATAAATCCTCCCACACCGGTATTCGTTGTCGGTTCAGTGATGCGCGTGTATATTGCCGAATCCTCCATTTGAACATTCGCAAAAACAGTATAATCAAATGCACCTGCGCCACCACCATGACCTACATGGCAACCGGGCAATGCACACGAATTGGTGATAATCGGTTGCAAAGTTACCCCGAAATGTACGGTATCCTTACAACTATCTTGTCTGAAAACAATATTCGGATTTGCAATTTCCCTTTTATCGTAAGTACAGCCAACAACTATTATTATAGTTGCTATTATTAAAGAGGTTATTAATGACTTCATAAAGATTTTTTAATTTTTGCAAAACTACGAAATTCCAAGCAAATAATCCAGAAACTTAGATTATTATACAACATTCATGCTAAAGTGCAAGAATAGTTCATCATCAATAAAAATAAAACTGCAAAAAGTATTGTTACCATTAAATAATGTATCTTTGCCGAGTTACCAATTCACAATTTTGGGACGGGTAGATGCAGAAACCCTAATCTGCAGTTTACGAAGAGAGGCATTACAATCCTTACGCCTCTAAGGAAAATCAGATAGGATGATTAAGTTTCGAAGTGTTGTTTTAACAGTTTTATTTTTAACAATTAAATTTATAATCTTATGGCGAGAATCAAAAATCCTCCAAAATTTGCTGATAAAAGCAAGTTATTCAAGAAAATGAAATCTATAATTGATTTAGAAGGAAGTACCGGTCCTTGTGTTGTGTTTATGGGTACAAAAGGTATTGTGCTGTCAGATGATTTATTGTTGGTTGAAGCTGCCGATGGTAGCGATGCCAACAGAATTCAGTTCGATAGTGATGGCATTGTAGCCCATCGAAAATGTTTCCTGATGTTTAATCCTCCATGGAAGATTGTTACTAAAGGAGTTCAATATTTAAAGCCCGGTTTTGAGCCAAATATGGACTTATTAAAAGATTGGGCAATCCCTGTGGAAGGTGGAGTAAGAATTGAGTACCCGTCGGATTTTACCGACCGGACGAATATTCTTTATTCTTTTTATGTAAAACATGCAACATATCCGGGCATTACCAGCCCTTTGAATGGATATATTGTTCAAAATTCAATTATCCCTGCCCAAGAAGTGTTGGGAGTTACACAAGCGGTTACTCAATATAATTTATTTACTTCAAATGCAGCCAATTCAGTGACTCAGACAAGCGCAAGAAAGGTGGCTTTCGCTACTCCATGGAAACATGTGCTGCAATTGCAGAATTTTTTGATGCAGTTAAATGCTGCTGATCCTTTTATAAACAGAAAATATGGTTTTAATGTGGTTGATAGTAAGGCAAAAGCTAAGGAAACAAAAAGTTCACTGCTGCCAGAGGAAATAAAGAAATATGGTGGAGTTGTTGTTGGCAGCACAGTTTATAATGATTCAACAGGAGTATTAAATTTGCAACAAGGGAAAAAAGCTACTGCTAAAGTAATAGTCATTCCTCCAGGAGGAACCTATGTTGTTCTCAAAGGAGGAACTTTTTTAGTGATAACAAATCCATCCTCTACTTTAACCGTAAAATTCAGATTGACAAAGACAAAATAAATAACGATTTTAGTTATTTATTTCCCTCTTTAGTGCCCTGAAAATCGATTTTTGATTATATATTACGGTAAAAAAGTTACATATTACGGTAAAAAAATCACATATTACGGTAAAAAAATTATATATTACGGTAAAAAAATAGCAAAAGACGTTACGTTTAAAGTAAAAATCCTCCCTCCAACCAGCAATAAGTTTTTTTTAAGATGTATAATAGATGCTTCTGATACAGTTAAATATAAGAGCTGATAAAATCAATATTATAGAGTTCTTTTTAGTGGTAGATGAGTTTAAATTTTGATTGGATGAGCGTATTTTTAAGGGAACGCGTTTCTTGAATTCGATAAAGAATAAACGAAAGGGAGAACGCTAAACCTCTTTTAGCTCAGTCTTTGAACTCACTAAATAAACCCCACCAAAGATAAGCAAAGCAGCAGCAATGTGAACGATAGTCAATCTTTCATGATTGAAAAACATAGAGAAAAAAGTAGCAATAACCGGCTGCACGTAAATGTAAATACTCACCACTTCGGCACTCACCTCTTTTAATGCCAGAATATTGAAAAGATAAGCAAAAAACGTACTCCCTACCACCACAAACGCAACTCCGAGCCAGGTATTGGTATCAAAAGTATTCCATTGCACCTCCGATAATTGCCCCCATCCAAAAGGAATTACGAGAGGTAATCCGAAAACAAACACCCATTTAATCACCGTTACAGGATGATATTTCTTCATCAATGGTTTCGCGATTACAAGGTATATTGCATAGGAAAATGCGTTGAAGAAAATCCATATATCGCCCATCACAGCATGCTTATTATCATCAATATGTTTATTGAAGAGGACTAATACGATAGCCCCTGCAGCACCTGCCAATATGCCAAGTATTTTGCGAAGCGTAACCTTTTCTTTTATCAGGATGGCAGCCACAAAAAGCACTAACATCGGGAGTGTGGTAATCATCAAAGAAGCATTGATAGCGCCGGTTAAATCAAGCCCTTTGAAGAATAATAATTGATTGATGGCAACACCGAATAATCCGCAGGCAGCAAGTAGCAGCAGGTCTTTCCGTTCCACTTTTTCTCTTATAAAGAAGGGATTGACGATGATAAACAAGGTAGTTGCACCAACTACACGCAATAAAATAAATCCCATCGGATGAATGTAATCGTGCATCAGTGCCTTGGCAATAGTGTAATTGGCACCATATATTACATTGACAATTATCAGGAAAATATGCGCCTTTAAAGTCTTGCTCATGAAAGTATTGAAGAAAAAGAAAGGGGATACCCGTTATTTTTCAAGAGCTGCTTTGGCTGCTGCAACGGTTTTCGGAGCGTTACCAATGAATATTTGATTGCCGACAATTAAAACAGGACGCTTGAGGAAAGTATATTCTTCAAGGATATGATGACGGTAATCCTGTTCGGTGAGTTTTTGTTCATGTAAGCCGAGAGCACGGTATTTAAGGGCTGCTCGAGAGAATAAACTTTCGTAGCTGCCTGATAATTTGTACATTTCCTCAAGTTGTTCGGAGGTAATCTTTTCGGTTTTAATATCCTGGCGTTTGAAATCTCTGTGTAGTTTCAATTCCTTGATGATTCGGGCGCAGGTGCTGCAGGTGGAGAGGTAATATATCTTGTTCATTCGGCAAAAGTAACTAAAAATTAAGCATAAAGAGGAACTATTAACAATTGTATAACCTCTGTTCGGTTATTTTTTGCTTACTTTGCTTAATTGATTTTTATGGCAAACACAGAACAAAACTTTGAAATAAAGCTTCCCCAGTTCGAAGGTCCTTTCGACCTTCTTTTATTTTTTATTGAGAGGGATGAATTGGATATTCAGAATATCCCAATCGCTACTATTACCAATGATTTCCTTGAATATATTCATCATCTTCAGACATTGAATATTGAAGTGGCGAGTGAGTTCATTTTAGTTGCTTCAACGCTGATGAGTATTAAGGCAAAGATGCTTTTACCCCGTTATGAAGCAGGTTTGGAAGACGGAATTGACCCTCGTCAGGACCTTATCGAACAACTTATTGCGTATAAAAGATTTAAAACAGCATCAGAAGAATTTAAACTCCTCGAAAACGAACGCATGATGAAGTTTGCAAGAGGAAATGTTAAAAATGAGTTGGATAGAATACTTGCCGAAAGCCCGTTTGCAGAGGAATTGAACACTCTCACGCTTTTTAAATTGCTCACTACTTTCGAAAAAGTAATGGATAAATTTAAAGTAATGAATGAGAAAACATCTCTTTCTGTTTATCAATATGAATATACTATTGAAGGGCAGCGAGGATATATTCTCGACAAGATTGCAAAGCATGAAAAGGTTTCTTTTGTTGATATTTTGCTTGATAGTAAGGATAGGGTGCAGGCGATATTTAATTTTCTTGCTATTCTTGAATTGCTTCAGGAACGGATTATTAAACTTATTTTAGGGACAGGGTTTAATAACTTCTGGCTGCAAAGCGAGAATTCATAAATTATGGAATTACAGGCAAAAGATATACTGAAAACTTTCCGCATGAGGCGGATTATGTTGCCTGTAATTATTGGATTAGGTGTTACAGCATATCTTATCATTTCAGGATTCTCAAAACCGATATACCTTAAATCAGAAGTTGGAAAAGGAGAGTATGTTTGGCAAGATAAAAACCATGACGGACATACGCAAGAGAATGAATTTGTGAAGGTCGAGGATGGAAAAGGGGATTATATCAAGGTCACTTATATGGATACTATTAAATCCATAAACTGGACATGGACAACTACCTTTTGGATATTTATTACATTGATGAGCATGGTTGTTCGCGACTTTTTTTACATGGTAAGGATAAGGGTTTTGGTGGAGAAACAGATAAATTGGGGAGCAGCCTTTTCAGTTATTATGCTGTGGGAATTCGCTTCTGCAGTGATGCCTGCTTTGTTGGGTGGAGGATTTGTATTTGCTATATTTATTCTTAATCGAGAGAAAGTAAATATGGGAAAGAGTATTACTGCAGTTATGATTACTTCTTTCCTAGATGGATTATTTTTTGCTATTGTTGCTCCGATTGTGTATTGGATGGCGGGTAAGGATAATCTTTTTTCATCTGTAAATGTTGAAACTATTCAATCGCTAACTTATGGCAAAGGGTTGTACTATTTCTTCTGGTTGGTTTATTTTTGTGTGGTTGCTTATAAACTTCTTATCGCTTATGCACTTTTCATCAACCCTCGCTCTGTAAAAAAGTTATTGGTAAAGATATTTTCGCTTCGTTTTTTGAAACGATGGAAACCCGGAGCTATGGAAACTGGCAATCAACTGCTGATTGCATCGGAAGAATTAAAAACCAAACACTTTTGGTATTGGTTTAATTCATTCGGTGCTACATTCATCACCTGGACTGCAAGATATACTATTGTAAATTGTATCATCATCGCCTTCCATGATGTTAAGGTTGACCATCTGTTAGCTGCTGCTCATCAGATTGTCCCTGTTGATCATTTTATAGTTTATGCCCGGCAAGTAGTTATGGGAATAATTATGCTGGCAAGTCCAACACCGGGTGGTAGCGGTGTTGCAGAGGTTATTTTCAATAATTTCCTTGGTGAATTTATCCCCTCAGGTTTAGCATCTACCTTAGGATTCTTTTGGAGGTTAGTGAGTTACTATCCTTATTTAATTATTGGGGTGATTATTTTACCGAGGTGGATGCGGAAGGTTTTTTCCAAACCTACTCTCGACGAGCAGTTAACTAAGTAACTATCTCCTTCGTTTAACAGGAGCTTTCTTTATTTTATCTCCTGTAAGCATTCTTAAATATCCTAATTCCTGTTCGGTGATGAATCGGCATGCACCGCGTTTCATTCCTGTTTTTGTAATACCGGCAAATGAAATTCGGTCTAATTTTACAACTGTATATTCAAGGTGTTCAAATATTCTTCTGACAATTCTGTTTCTGCCTGAATGCAATGTAAGCAGCACTTCTTTCTTGCTAACACCTTCGCCGAGATAACTGATATCATCAACTTTTATTATTCCATCCTCCAACTCTAAACCATCTTTAATCTTTTCAAAATCTTCCTGGGTTAATCTTCTATCTAATTCTGCATGATAGACTTTTTGAATGTTATAACCGGGATGGGTGAGTCGCTCAGTAAGTTCACCATCATTAGTAAACAATAAAACTCCTGAAGTATTTCTATCTAATCTTCCGACAGGATAAATCCGTTCTTTGCAGATACTTTCAACGAGGTTCATTACTGTTTTGCGTTCCATCGGGTCATCGGTTGTGGTGATATAATCTTTTGGTTTATTCAAAAGAACATACATGTTTTTCTCTGGTTTGATGAGTTGATTATTACATTTCACTTCATCACCCGGATTTATTTTATATCCTAATGTACTGATTATTGTTCCGTTCACAGTAACCAATCCAGTTTCAATCATCATATCGGCTTCCCTCCTCGAACCCATACCTGCATTGGCAATATATTTATTCAAACGGATAGTTCCGTCGTTAATTTGTTTCTCACTTTTAAGAGGGAGTTTTTTCTTCGGAGCAAGTCTTTTTCCCTTATCGGAGGTTTTATTTTCTTTACCCGCAAAGATTTTATCTCTCTCGAAATATTTATCTTTCTTAGGAACAAACTTATCCTTCTTAACATCCCCAACCTCCTCTCGGAACGATTTGTTTTTAGAAAATGAACGGCTCCTTTTATAAGCCTCCCTACCTTTTTCCTCAATCGGAGGAGTTGTTAACTTCGGGCGAAAATCATCTTTCTTTTCAGAACCTGCAAACTTTGGTTTATAAGCCGAAGCCTCCTTAGATTTAAAATAAGCCTTACTCCTTTCATCAGGTTTTCTTTTCACTGGATTATCCTTTTTATCTCCAGCAACAGCATCCTCTCTATTTACAAACTTCTCAGGAGCATAAGGTATTCGTTTGCGTTTTTTTCTTCCTTGCGAAAAATCATTTCTTTCTCTCATCCCGCAAAGATACGCATTGTTTATGGTTTAGCCTTTATGTACTCGGATAAAAAGCCCCTTCGATATGTTCAATCTTTGAATCAGAACCATTAACCACAACGGTAATAATATCAAATCGGGCATCTAAATCTAAATCAGATTGTTCGACATAATCAGCTGCTCCGGCGATAATCATTTTTTGCTTTTTCCAATCCACAGCTTGTTCTGGAGACATTAATGAACCTTGGGTTCGAGTTTTAACTTCCACAAACACAAGGTCGTTTCCTTTTCGAGCCACTATATCAAGCTCAGCTTTTTTAAAGAACATGTTTCTGCCCAGAATCTCATATCCTTCTTTTTTTAAATAATTGGCTGCAATGGTTTCCCCGGCTTTGCCCAAATCATAATGTTCGCTCATTTGGCAAAGATAGAAATTAATCAGGATTATTCAACTTATATAAGTAAAAAGTTCCGTAATCGGGGCTTTAACTTTCTAATTTCAGGGCTTTAATTTCTAATTCCAGAGGTTTAATTCCTAATTCTTGGGCTTTAATTCCTAACTTTCAGCCTTTAATTCCTAACTTTTTGGCTTTAAACACGTGTTTAAGGCAGAAGAATTAGTAACTTTTGGGTTCAAAAGAGAGGATTTGAAGTAAATCAGTCGCTTAAAAAGGACCAATAAGGAAAGATAACTACATAATTTAGAGTTTAATCCTAAAATTTCAAACTCACCCTCTCCCCAACCACCAATTCCACCTCTCTTCCCATAATCAAAGCGCAATTATCATCAATATGTCCGGCAGAAAATCCGAAGCAAACAGGGTAATTATATCCTTTAACGGCGTCGAAAATAATCTCTTCGGCGGTTTTGCCAAAGAGAATAGTGTTGTCTTTCATATCAGTCATTCCGCCTATAATCAATCCTTTTAAATCATTCAGCTTTCCAGAGCGTTTCAGGTTCATCATCATGCGGTCGATGTGATAGAGGTATTCATCTAAATCCTCGATAAATAAAACCTTTCCTTTGGTGTCAATATCGGAGGGAGTGTTGTTAAGGCTGTATAATAAGGAGAGATTTCCGCCGGTCAGATTGCCCTGAGCTTTTCCATTTCTGTTTAATGGATGATGGGGTAAATGATAACTGATTTCTTGTCCGAATAATGCTTTCTTCAAGGACTCGATGGCATTATTGTTACCACCATCTTTAGGGAAATTAAACAACATTGTTGAATGAATGGTCTCGATATTGAGATTTTGATTGATATGGGAATGGAGGACAGTGACATCGCTGTATCCGCATATCCATTTAGGATGCTTTTGGAATAGTTTAAAATCTATTTTATCAATAATCCGAACAGTTCCGTATCCTCCCCGGGCACAAAATATTGCTTTTATGGATTCATCATTGAGCATATTTTGCAAATCATTTGCACGTTCATCATCGGTTCCTGCATATTGATTATCGGCTAAACCAATGGAGTTTCCGATGATTGGATGTAGTCCCCAACTCTTTAGAATAGTGAGAGAGGGTTGAATTTCTTCCAATGAAATCTTGCGCGCCGTGGCAATGATTCCAACTTTATTTCCGGGTTGAAGATAGGGTGGTGTAATCACGCTACAAATATAGTTCTTATCTTTGCAACATTGAAAAATAAAATAAGTATTTGAAAACTTTTAAGCGATATACCATCACCGCGGCACTTCCTTATGCCAACGGACCTGTTCATATAGGGCATCTTGCAGGTGCCTATCTGCCTGCAGACATATATGTAAGATACCTTCGGATGAAGGGCGAAGATGTGATTTTTGTTTGTGGGACTGATGAGCATGGGGTGCCGATAACAATAAGGGCGAAGAAGGAGGGAATTACGCCTCAGCAGGTGGTAGATAAGTATCATGAATTGATAAAACATTCATTTGAGGATTTTGGGATTTCGTTTGATATCTTCAGTCGAACAAGTAATAAAATACATCATGAAACCGCCCAGGAATTCTTTTTAAACCTCTATAATAAAGGTATATTTAAAGAGGAAGTTACGCGGCAGTTTTATGATGAGAAGGCACAGACTTTCCTTGCTGATAGGTATATTGTGGGAACTTGCCCGAATTGCAGGAATGAGAATGCTTATGGCGACCAATGTGAGAATTGTGGGACATCTTTGGATCCTTCGGAGCTTATAAATCCACATTCTGTATTGAGCGGAGAAGCCCCTGTTTTAAAGGAGACGAAGAATTGGTTTCTGCCTTTGGATGTGATGCAAAATGATTTAAAAGCATTCATTGATTCGAGGGAGGGATGGAAGAATAATGTGTTGGGACAATGTAATTCGTGGCTAAATCAGGGACTTCATGCAAGAGCAATGACGAGAGATTTGGATTGGGGAGTGAAAGTTCCATTGAAAGATGCCGATGGGAAAGTTCTTTATGTTTGGTTTGATGCGCCGATTGGATATATATCTGCCACTAAAGAATATTTTGAGCAAAGAAAGAAAGGGAAGAAAACTTCGACTGATAATAATGTTAAGAGCGCTGATTGGGAGACTTATTGGAAGGATGAGGAGAGTTGTTTGATTCATTTTATAGGGAAGGATAATATAGTTTTTCATAGTATTATTTTTCCGGCGATGTTGATGGCATATAATAAGGGAAGCGAAGATCAATTTGTTCTTCCCGAGAATGTTCCTGCCAATGAATTTCTAAATCTTGAAGGAAATAAAATTTCCACTTCCCGCGATTGGGCTGTTTGGTTGCATGATTATTTAAAAGATTTCCCGAATCGCCAGGATGAATTGAGATATGTGCTTACATCCATAGCACCTGAAGCAAAAGACAGCGACTTCTCATGGAAAGATTATCAGGCACGAGTGAATAATGAATTGGCAGACATACTTGGAAATTATGTTAAGCGGGTTATAGATTTAGTGCATCGGTATTGTGATGGGAAAGTGCCGGATGTTAAGCAATGGCTAAATATTAAAGGAGATGAGGAAAGAAAATTGTTTTTTGAAGAGTATAATAAATTAACGACTTCAATCTCAGAATCTATTGAACAATTTCAATTCAGAGATGCTTTATCGAAAGTTATTAATATTGCAAGGAAAGGAAATCAATATCTCGCCGAAACCGAGCCTTGGATATTAATAAAAAAGGATAAAGATAAGGTGAATGAGATACTTTACAGGGGATTAATCACTTGCACATTGCTTGCAAAATATTTAAGTCCATTCCTGCCAGGTACATCAAGAAAAATATTACATCAATTAAATCTGAATGTTGGGGAGTATTCTAAAATAGAAGAGGTTGGTCATCGAATAAATGCTTCTGAAATCTTATTCAATAAAATTACTGATGAAGAAATGGATGCACAGATTCAAAAGTTAGAGAACTCTAAACTACCAAAAGAAATGGAGAATAAGGTAATTGTACCGTTTAAAGAATCTACTTCGTTTGATGATTTTTCGAAGATGGATATTCGTGTAGGAACAATTTTAGAGGCCGAACGAGTTCCGAAGACGGAGAAGCTTTTGAAGCTATTGATTGATACAGGAATTGATAAAAGGACTGTCGTTTCAGGCATTGCTGAGTTTTATAAACCTGAAGATATAATTGGCAAACAAGTATCCATCCTTGTAAATCTTGCTCCAAGAAAGATTAAAGGAATTGAATCGAATGGAATGATTTTAATGGCTGAAAATGCTAATGGGGAACTTGCTTTTGTTGTTCCTTCAGTGAATATTGATAATGGCGGAATAATAAAATAAAATGGTCTCGTAGTTCAATGGATAGAATAGAAGTTTCCTAAACTTTTGATGCAGGTTCGATTCCTGTCGAGACTACCACTAAGATTTTAATAACTCTTGCCTTAAGAGATTTAAGGCTGTAATATTTGTTCTGATAATATTCCTTTCTCTATCGTTTCCAAAGAGAAATTTTTTTGCAAATGTTTTTTCAGGAGTGGCAATAGAAATCCATACTGTACCGACAGGTTTCTCCGGAGTACCGCCATCTGGTCCTGCTATTCCTGATGCTGCAATTGAATAATCGGTTTTAAAATGATGCTTGACTCCATTTGCCATTGCTAAAACAACTTGCTCGCTCACTGCACCATACTTTTCAAGAATCTCCTTTTCAACTCCCAAAATATTTTCTTTTATCTCATAAGAATAAGCAATAACAGAACCCTCAAAATATGCCGAACTCCCCGGAATGCTTGTTATTCGATGAGCAATATAACCTCCTGTGCAACTCTCGGCAGTAGAAATTTTCTTGCCTTTAGATTTGAGTAATCTTCCCACTATTTGCTCCATGGACTCATCGTCATAACCATAAATATATTCCGAAATTAATAGGGTCAGCTTTCCAATTAATTCCTTTACCTGCGAATCTAAAACAACCTTATCATCTCCAACTGATGACAACCGCAAACGAACCATTCCCGTGGAAGGAAGATATGCCAGCTTGCAATTTTCAGGTAATGAATCTTCCCATGTAGCTATCTTTTCAGATAGAAAAGACTCCCCGATTCCTTGTGTAAGAATAGTTTGATGAACGATAAAAGGAGTTTTAAACTTCTCAGTTAGTTTTGGGATAACAAAACTTTCCATCATCGCCTTCATTTCATAAGGAACACCGGGCATCGAAACAAAAACTTTCCCGAATTCTTCGAACCACATACCCGGTGCAGTTCCTTTTGTATTCATTATCGGGATGCAGTTTACAGGCACATCCGCCTGTCTCTGATTAATAGGGGTGAAGGGAAGTCCACGCGAATCAAATATCGACTTAACATTCAAATATGCTCCTTCATCCCTTTTAAGTGTAGAATTAAAATACTCACACAAAGTTGCCTTAGTCATGTCGTCTTTTGTAGGACCTAATCCACCGGTAATTAAAATAACATCAACACGGGTCCGGGCTTCATCCAAAGCCTTTTTGATATGTTCCTTATCATCGGAAACAGATGTGATTTGTTTTATCCTGATGCCAGCGTTATTTAACTCCTTCGCCATCCATGCCGAATTGGTATCAACAATTTGCCCTATCAATATCTCGTCTCCGATTGTTATTATTTCGCAAAACATTGTGGAATTATTTGTTTTGCAAAGATAAAGTTAAGTTTTGAATTAGGATAATAAATCCCGTTGATGCTTATCTACGCAGTTCAAAGTTCTGACCCAGATAAACGCGGCGAACCTGTTCGTCATTGGCAAGCTCTTCGGCAGTTCCGGCTTTCATTATAGAACCTTCAAATAAAAGATAAGCCCGGTCAGTGATAGAAAGGGTTTCATGCACATTATGGTCGGTGATGAGGATGCCAATGTTTTTTTGTTTGAGTTTTGAAACGATGCTTTGAATATCTTCAACAGCAATCGGGTCAACGCCGGCAAATGGTTCATCAAGCAAAATAAAATGAGGATTGACGGCAAGGGCACGGGCAATTTCGGTTCTTCTGCGCTCGCCGCCTGAGAGTAAATCTCCACGATTCTTCCTAACTTTTATTAATCCAAATTCTTCGAGCAATGATTCAAGACGCTCCTTTTGTTCTGATTTCTTGAATTTACTCATCTCTAAAACAGCACGGATATTATCTTCCACAGTTAACTTCCGGAATACGGATGCTTCCTGCGCAAGATATCCGATTCCCATCTGGGCACGCTTATACATGGGCTCATTGGTTATTTCTTTATCATCGAGATAAATCTTTCCTTCATTGGGTCTTATCAAACCAACAGTCATGTAAAAAGTAGTGGTCTTTCCGGCACCATTCGGACCCAATAATCCAACAATCTCACCCTGCTTGACATAGATGGATACATGATCAACTACGACACGTTGCTTGTATCGCTTCACCAGGTTATCCGCTTTTAAAATCATTCCCATATTACTTATTCCTGAGCTTCTCTAATCGCTTTTTTCTTCAAAACATACATCGAGACAAAGATACTTATTTCATAAAGACCGTACAACGGAATGGAGACCAGCATTAGTGTAGTAACATCCGAAGTAGGTGTGATGATTGCTGCAACAACAAGGATTACAATAACAGCATGACGACGATAGGTCCGCATGAATTTTGGCGTGATAAGTCCGATTTTGGTAAGGAAATAAATGACCATTGGCAATTCGAAAATGACTCCTGAAACCAGAGTCACTGTTGTTACAATGCCTATGTATGAATCTAAGGTGATGAAGTTACCAACCGTTTCACTTACTGAATAATTTGCAAGGAAATTGACGGATAACGGAACGATTACATAGTACCCAAAAAGTACGCCGATGAGGAAAAGGGCTGTGGTGTAGAAAACGATTCCTTTCGCATAATTTCTTTCTCTTTCGTATAATGCCGGTTTGATGAAACGCCAGAGTTCCCATAATACATATGGTAAAGCAACTATTAGTCCGGCAATAAAAGCAACCATCATGTGGGTAGTGAATTGTCCGGCAAGGTCGGTATTGACCATCTTGAAATCTACATTCTTTACACAAAGACTATCCCCCATATTCAACTGGTGCGAAAGCCAGCACATAAAGCGAAAGGTAGGAAAGTCGGGATGTTTGGGTCCAAAAAGTAATACATCGAATAAAAAATGCTTGAAAAAGAAAGCGGTGATGGCGCAACCAATAACAACTGCAAAACTTCGCATCAGGTGCCATCGGAGGGCGTCGAGATGACCTAAAAATGTCATTTCGCCTTTTTCGTTTCTTAATTTATCTTTCCAAGCCATGATTGAGGGCGCAAAGATAGGATTAATTAGCTTGTAGATTTAGGGTAAGGCAATATACTATTAGAACTTAAATTCTTCAATGTGCTATGGATTTTATAAATTTACCGCTTCGTAAATGGATTTTTTGATGGATAAAAAGCAAAGACTTATTGTTTTGATACTTGGGATAATTGGCTTCGGGGCTTTGTTGGCTGCTTATTCCAATCATTGGCATAATTCATTTCATTTCGATGATTCGCATACCATCCAAACTAATGCTTATATAAGGGATATTAAGAATATTCCGCTTTTCTTTAAATCGTCTGAGACATTTAGTTCATTGCCACAGAATCAAGCTTATCGCCCTTTAGTTTCCACAACATTGGCAATAGATTATTGGCTTACTGTGAAGAATACTCCAAATTTTAATCCTGCAATTCTTGATACATTCTATTTTCACTTATCAACTTTTATCTGGTATGCCCTTCAATGTATATTGTTGTTTTTCATCTTTTTGAAGATTATGAACAATGCTAAACCGCATCGCTGGAATCCTTATATAGCTTTGTTCGGAGCGACTTGTTATGCAGTTCATGCTGCCAATGCCGAGACGGTAAATTATATAATCTCCCGCTCGGATACATTGTCCACCTCTGCAGTTGTGCTTTCTTTTTTTCTATATCTATATTCATCCTTTTTCCGTAAAACATATTTGTACATTATTCCTGCCGCTATCGGAATATTTGCAAAAGAAACCGCAGCAATGTTCCCGTTTTTGCTTATGGTTTATGTTTATTTATTTGAATCGGAGAATGGAAAAACAAAAAAGAGTTTTATAAACAAAGTTTTATATTCTTTAAAGAAATCTTTGCCGGGTTTAATACTTTGCATAATCCTTTTGATATTTGTTTTAAATAATATATCTAAGAATTGGGTTCCCGGCAACCTAAGTCGTTTTTCTTATTTAATCACTCAGCCATTTGTTATTGTTCATTATTTCAACACCTTCTTTCTTCCTTTTAACTTAAGCGCTGATACCGATTGGAAGGCTATCAATAATATATTTGATGACAGGGTTTTGATTGGAACGGCATTTAATCTGTTGTTAATTTTCATTGGTTATAAATGTTCCAAACAAAAAGATACCACTCCGATTACATTTGGAATAGTTTGGTTCTATATTACTTTAGCGCCAACATCTAGTTTAATTCCTTTTTCGGAGGTAATGAACGACCACAGGATATTTTTTCCATTCATAGGTTTGATGTTAAGTGTTGTTTGGACACTTGGTTTAATTATCATTAACAAGGAAAAGTATTTAATTAATAAACCGATTTTAAAACCAGTCATTGTTTCCATTGCACTCCTGATTATTGCTGCACATACTTATGGAACTTATCAAAGGAATATTGTTTGGCGCACAGATGAATCCCTCTGGTTAGATGTTACCGAGAAAAGTCCTGAGAATGGTCGTGGATTAATGAATTATGGATTGTCTCAAATGGCAAAAGCAAAGTATGATATTGCTCTGAATTATTTTACAAGAGCTTTGGTTTATAATCCATATTATGCTTATCTCCATACTAATATTGGGATTGCAAAAGGTGTATTAGGTTTTGATGTTGAAGCCGAAATGTATTTCAAAAATGGTATTTTATATGGACCTCAATATCCTGATTGCTATTATTATTACGCTATTTGGTTAAATGGAAAAGGGCGAAGGGAGGAGGCAATTGATAATCTTAACAAAGCATTGAGTTTAAGCCCGGGGCATAATGATGCAAGGAACTTTTTAAATCAGATATTAAGTAATAAGGATGCAAAAAACAGTAAGCCTCTCCTTGAACAAGCAGAAGACTTAGTTAAATCAAATCCAACTGCCGAAAATTATCTCAATCTTAGCTTGCAATATTATAATCTCAAACGATTTGAAGATTGTATAGCTGCTTGCAATGAAGCGATTAAACTTAAACCAAACTTCCCCGAAGCTTATAATAATATATGCTCAGCATACAATTCATTAGGGAAATATGATTTGGCAATTGACGCTTGTAATATGGCATTGAAGCTTAGTCCTGGTTTTGAATTGGCGAAAAACAATCTGAAAGTTGCAAAAGAAAAGTCGGGTAAATAAATCAGAATTGAAACTGTTCAGATGAAATTATTTATCCCTCCTTCACCCGATTCTTTCAGGGAATCAAATTACTATAAAGAATGGTTGAATGAACTTCAGAAGCATTATCCACAAGCAAAAATTATACGGAATAATCAAAAGGAATCAAGATCGTATTCTGAATATAATTATTCAGCATCAGGGATTTCATCTTATATAAAAACAGGTCACTTTGAAACAGTGCTTCAACTAACAAAAGATTACTTCCAAAAATGTAATGTTATTGATTTTGGTTGTGCTGATGGTATATTTTTACCTTCTCTTTCTAAATATTTCAACACTATTTTTGCTTTTGATATCAAACAAGAATTTATTGATGATGCTGAATATTTAAAGAAGAAGATGAACCTTAATAATGTTGAATTACTTTGTACTAAGGGACTTGATTTCATGGAAATAAAAGATTCTTTAAAAGGGAAGGAGTATCATATTGTTTATTTACTTGAAGTAATGGAACATATTGGTGATAAAGGTGAAACTATGTATGCGGATAAGAAGAATTTTCTTCTGAATGTTTCTAATCTTATCAACAAAGATGGCTTAATAGTTATTTCGGTTCCGAAGATGGTTGGATTATCTTTTCTTATTCAAAGAATAGGTTTATCCGTTCTTGGATTAGGAAAAGAACCTATTTCTTTCTCCAACTTTATGAAGAGTGTTTTTCTTTGCGATGCATCTTCAATGGAAAAAAACTGGTGGAACAATGGTCACATGGGCTTCAATCATCTTAAATTTGAAAAGAGTTTCTTTCCTGAATTCGAAATCATAAAGAAAAAGAATCTTTTATTTCAGGCAGTTTATCTTATCAAAAGAAAAATCTGATAACACAATAATTAAAAATTAATAAAAATGAATATACTTGGATTTAACTGTTTCGGACACGATTCAGCGGCGGCAATTATCATTGATGATAAAATAGTATTTGCGGTGGAGGAAGAGCGTCTTATAAGAAAGAAACATTATGGAGGAATCCCGATAGAATCAATTAAAGAATGTCTTCGGTATACTAATCTTAAACTTTCGGATATTGACCACATCACTTTCTTTTGGAAGCCAATTATTTCTTATTCAAAAGTTCCAATCTTTCTTTTCAAATACATAGATAAGATTCCTTCGCTGATGAGAGAGCAAAAAGATTTTACTGTTGAAGAAAATCTTGGAATGCTGAATTATCTTGGCAAAATGAAGAAGCTTCCGCAGACTTTAAGAGAACTTTTTCCGGAAGAAAAGAATCTGAAATTTAAGTTTCATTTATTGGAACATCATTTCACTCATGCTGCAAGTGCTTTGTTTTGTTCTCCTTTTGAAGAAGCTGCAATCCTTACTATTGACGGTGCAGGAGAATGGACAACCTCTCAGCTTTCTCATGGAAATGGAATTGATATCAAAAAGATTTCAACGGTTGATACTCCATATTCTATTGGGGCTTTCTATCAGGCAGTATCACGACATCTTGGTTTTAAATTGATAGAAGGACCCGGTAAACTAATGGGACTTTCTTCTTTCGGAAATAAGAATTCGGAGGAATACAATCAGATGAAGAAGCTGATAACGCTTACTAATGATGGTGGTTTCAAGTTAGATATGAGTTATATGTCTTATCATTATACTCGTAAATCGGGGGTTAGTCCTAAGTTCACCAAGTTGTTTGGAGAATCGAAGACAGAAGGAAAAAACTGGACGGAGCATGAGATGAATGTTGCGGCAGCAGCGCAGCATCTAGTGGAGGATGTTATTATTCACATGGCAAATCATTTGTATAAAGTAACTAAATCGGATAATCTTTGTATGGCTGGTGGTGTTGCGCTTAATAGTGTTACCAATGGTTTGCTGTTAACTCATACCCCTTTTAAAAATTTCTTCATTCAACCGGCAGCAGGAGATTCCGGTACTGCTGTCGGCAGTGCATTATATTATAATCATTGCATTCTGAAACGTAAAAGAAATTATGTGATGCACGATGCTTTCTTAGGTCCTGAATATAGTGCGAATGAATGTGAAAAAGCAATTAAAGAATTTGATCTCCCATATATTAAAACAAATAACTACAATGAAATTGCAGCGAAGATGCTTGCAAAAGGAAAGATCGTTGCATGGTTTCAGGGAAGAATGGAATTTGGTCCGCGTGCTTTGGGTAACCGCTCCATTCTTGCCAATCCTTGCATCGCTGAAATGAAAAACATTTTGAATGCACGTGTTAAATTTCGCGAAGGCTTCCGTCCTTTTGCTGCAATTATATTGGAAGAACATTGCGGAACTTATTTCGATAATGATTATCCCAATCCTTACATGCTGATGGTTTATAATGTTCTTGAAAATATGAAGTCATTTATTCCCGCTATCACTCATGTGGATGGTACTGTGCGAATTCAGACGGTTAATCAAACGGAAAATCCGCCGATGAGAGAATTGCTGACTGCATTTCAAAAAGAAGCCGGCGTTCCTGTTCTCATCAATACATCTTTTAATATCAAAGGTGAGCCGATTGTTTGCACTCCGCATGATGCCGTGAGTAGTTTCCATCGTGCTGATATGGATTATCTTGCCATTGGAGATTATGTTGTTGCGAAGAAGGGTGATGATTCATTATCTGCATATCAAAATTAAAAAACGAAAGTAATTCTCAATCCACTATTTTCTTATCTTTGCATCCTTATGAATTTAATTATCAGAAAAGGAACTAAAGAAGATTTGCCGCAGGTATTGGGCTTGATAAAAGAACTTGCCATATTTGAAAGAGCACCTGAAGCAGTAATAAATACTGCGGAAGACATGATTGAAGATGGATTCGGGAAACAACCTGCATACGGCTTAATTGTTGCTGAAGATAATGGAATAATTATCGGCATTGCAATTTATTATATCCGATATTCTACTTGGAAAGGCAGGGGAATTTATCTAGAGGATTTATTGGTTACAGAAAGTTTAAGAGGAAAAGGTATTGGTAAAAAACTATTTGAAGAAGTGATAAAAGTTGCTAAGGAAGATAATGCAAAACAGATTTCATGGCAGGTGCTTGACTGGAATGAAACTGCAATTAATTTCTATAAAAAGTTTAATGCCGAGTTGGATGGAGAATGGATAAACGGTAAATTAAATGCAGAGCAAATAAAGAATTATCCAATATAAAAAATGAAAGTATTTAAATTCGGTGGTGCATCTGTAAAGGATGCCGCTTCAGTGAGAAACGTTGCTGAGATTCTTAAACTTTATAAAGGTGAAAAGATTGTTGTGGTTGTTTCGGCAATGGGAAAGACTACTAATGCTTTAGAGAAATTAACTCGAGCGCATTATTACAATGAAGGTGATGTAAAAACTTTATTGAAAGAGATTAAAGACTTTCATCATCATCTTGTTTCTGAATTATTTCCCGGCTTGGAGCATCCTGTTTATAAAGAAATTGAAACTTCTTTTATTGAAATTGAATTTGCATTTGAAGAGGAGAACACAAAAGGGTTTGATTATTTATATGACCAAGTAGTATCACAAGGAGAATTGATTTCAACAAAGATTGTTGCCGCCTGTCTGGAGGAGGAAGCAATGAAAAGCAAGTGGCTGGATGCAAGAGATTTCATCAAAACAGATAACACCTATCGTGAAGGAAAAATAGACTGGAATCAGACAGTTGTTTTTTGTAAAGATACGATGAACAAATGTTTTATTGATAATGACATTGCATTGACGCAGGGTTTCATCGGCTCCACTTCAGAGAATCATACCACTACTTTGGGCAGGGAGGGTTCTGATTATTCTGCTGCCATCATTGCTTATTCATTGGATGCTGAGGAAGTTATTATCTGGAAGGATGTTCCGGGTGTGTTGAATGCTGACCCTAAAATGTTTAAGGATACGATGATGATGAATACAATCTCTTATCAGGATGCCATCGAGCTTGCATACTTCGGTGCCTCTGTTATCCATCCAAAAACAATTCAGCCATTACAGAATAAAAATATTCCTCTTAAAGTAAAGTCTTTTATCAACCCGAAAAATGAAGGAACTATTATTGAAACAAATGCCATTACCGATCCTGCGATTCCTTCTTATATCTTCAAACAAAACCAAGTTCTTATTTCTATTTCGGCAAAGGATTTTTCGTTTATTGTGGAAGATAATCTCAGTCATATATTCAGCATCTTTTCAAGTCATCGGATAAAGATAGAGATGATGCAAAACTCTGCCATCAGTTTCTCTGTTTGTATTGATAACAATGATAAACTGAATGGTTTGATTGAAGAACTCCGCAAGGAATTCAATGTAAAGTATAATGAAAACTTATTGCTTTATACCGTTCGTCATTACAACCAGGAAACATTGGATAAATTAACCGAAGGAAAAACAATTCTCCTCGAACAAAAAAGCAGGCAGACGGCGCAGATGGTGGTGAAGGGGTAGAGGAATTAGTAATTAAAGGGGATTAATTATTTTTTGTTTAAGTTTGCAATTCAAACAAAAAATAAATTATGAAAATATTAGGATTCATTTCAATAGGTATATTTTTATTTATTAGTTCTTGTACTCAAAGTAATCGAACTACTACAATTATTGATAACTCAAATCAAAAAAATATAAAATTGATTTCTTATTATGATTCAACCTGGCATTTCAATATTAAACATCCTGAGTCTTGGGAAAATATTCATAATCCAAACACAATTGTATCCTTTAGATCTATTAATTATCGGACAGATTCAGAAACGGTGCAACCATTTTTAAATATTAATGTTGCAAAAAATAAAAATAATATGGAAGATGTATGTAATACTATAATTAAAGATTTTGGTGGACATTTTAAAGGGTTTAAAAAGATTTCTGTTTCAAGAATGGTTATTGATAAAAAGGATTTTTTAAAACTCGAAATGACCTTTTTGGCGAGAGAAGAAACAATTGCTTCAAATGTATATTTTTTTGTTAATGATAATAATGTTTTTTCCATTGAATTCTATTTTAATAAATCTGAAATGGCATATTATCAAAATATGATGGATGAAATTGTTAAAAGTTTCGACTTTAAATGAAACCCCTTCGATATCTTGTAAATTGTTTTATTGTTATTCTCTTTTCATGTAATTCAAATAACAATAATACATCAAAAGAAAACCTTAATACAATCTCCAAAGACAGTCAAACTATAAGAAATGAAGATACTGTTATAAAAAAGGATATTAATGTTCAAGACTTAAAAGTTATTAATGACACAACCTTTTTGTTAAGAGAAATTGATAGTAATAATTATCATGCAATATTTATTGAACACAATAAATCTTCACAATATTACGATTGGATTTCGGATTTCAAATTAATGAATGCGGGTTTGAGATATCGTTTACCTTCATCAGGATTAGAAGATAACACGAATTCAAAATCATTCACAAAATTTCCTGTTAATGACTTACCAAATAAATGGTGTCCACTATATTTTTATAAGGATAAATACTATCTTTACTCACCATCTGATTATATGAATAATATAACTTTTTCAATTAATGATTCAACGATTATTTATTATTCTGATGAGGGACCGGAAGGCAGTATTATCAAATCATTAGACAGACCGGACAGTAATACATATAAATTTGAAGTTATATCATTATATCTTCCCAGGAAAAATATAATTATTCATTTTATTGATAGAGACAGAGGAATTGCCATATTTGAATATCCTGATGAGCCCAAAGAATATCGTTATCATTTTTCTGTTGATGCAGACAAAGTAAAAGATTTTCCAATTATTGTGAATTTCTCTAAATCTGGGAAGCAAAGGGAATATCGATTTCCCAGACCTGATTATGAAAAACTATTAGGTATTAAATGAATTGATACTACTCTATATTTCCACCCCATTTTATTTATTTATCAACAAATCCACAATACTCCTTATTATTATGTAATCTTGCACTTCACTTAAAAACAAAAATTACTTATGAAAAAATTATGGAGAGATGTTAATGGACTCACAATTCAGCAAGGATTAATTGTTCATGGAATTATTGATGGAGATATGCGAAAGACTATTGCCGATGATTTGCATATTCTTATGACTACCTTCGATTCGGAAATGAAAATTATTTATATTGAATCTGGCACTTCAGGAAAAGTTGCTCTTGCTTTCTGGGGGAAAAGTAAAGGATACTAAAAACAGTTTCGGGTTTTAACAGCCCTTTTATTCTTATCAAAAAAACATTACCCCATTAATTGGGTTGTGTTTACATTTTCAATGATATAATATTGCAGCCGTGAAATATTACAGACGAGATATGCAAATCAAAATGAATCCCCGCCCTCATTCCTTTAATCATAACGCACATTCCTTTAATCATAATCGAAACTCCTTTAATCATAATCAACATTCCTTTAATCATAATCAAAATTCTTTTAATCTTAGCCAATTTCTTTTAATCATAATCAAAACTCCTTTAATCATAATCAAAACTCCTTTAATCATAATCAAAACTCCTTTAATCATAATCAATATTCCTTTAATCATAGACAACATTCCTTTAATCATAGGCATCATTCGTTATCGAAATGTCATCAAACAGAAATCTAATACTATTAATAATATAAAAACCATTTAAAATAATAAAAGCATGGCAGGAATAAAAAAAGCAAAAGTAAAAAGAACTATTTATTCAAAAATTACCGATTCATTGGTAATGTGGAAGTTTATTGATAATTGCATTACCACAGGTGGCTTGGCAGCCTTATTTAAAGACCCGAATATTTTGGCTGCCTTTTATGCGCTTGGAGTGGCGGCAAGGGGTGCCCTGAAAACAGCTATGGATGCTTATGTTGCCGCTCCCACCAAGGGTAATCATGATGTGGTGCTGGCAAAAATGGCATTGGTTATTATCTGGTTAGATGGATATTCAGACCAGGTAGAAACCATTTCTAATACCGATACAAACCGCACTACTTACGAAGAAGCGGTGGCAAATATCAAAATATCTTATTTAACTCCTCAAAAACCAACGGGAGGAAAAAAAGGAAAACCGGATAAAGTAACATTTACCATTAAAGAACTTGGCGGAGGAGATTTATTATGTGAAGTAACCAACGGTGATGAGTATCAACCCTCAGGCACTACTTTTTTTGCGGTTGAATTGCCTGCGGTAACCCCAACTCCGATTCCATCACCGGATGTTTCTCTTGATGGCGACCAGATAAATATTGTTTCCTATGGACCTTCGCATTTTGCAAGTCAAAGCAGCAGCGGAAAGGGGAATTTTACCACCTTGAAAAAATTAAATAAAGGTTCGCGATATGCTATTTATGGCTTCTCTCAAAACGGAAAGAAATTTATAAGCGATTTATCGGCACCCATTATTATAGAAATATAATAAGGATAGATTAAAGGATGCTATAAGAAATTAAAAAGGAACGTGATTGTTCCTTTTTTTTGTTTAATACAGATATGAATTATTTTTTATTTACTTTTGTGCAATAAATAAATTTTTATGGATACTTTTGTTACAGTTTATTCAACTGATAGTTTAGCCGAAGCTAATATCATCACAGGACATTTGGAATCGGAAGGAATAGAATGTTTATTATTAAATGAATTAACTTCTCAAATGAAATATGGTTATTCCTCCATGATAGGAATACAAATTCAAGTATTACAAAGTCAGCTTTCTCAAACAATAGAAATTTTAAAAGAGACAGGTTATATAAAAGATGAAGATGATAAACCCTCACCCTTTATTGAAAGATTAGATGCTTTTACTGCAAGGATTCCAATCATAAATAAATTGGTTTTCGGAATTAGGATTTCGATACTTGTTGCTATTCTTGTAACATTTATTTTGCTTATTATTTTTTACATATCTTTTAATACAAAGCCACTAATCCATGAACTACACATAAATTCATCACTATATGAACAAATAGTAAAGAGTCATTGGTGTATTGAAGATGTTTCATATTTGGGAAAGAGTTATGCTCTTGGTCCTGATAAGGATTCAAATAAATTAGTGATGACTATAGGGGATAAAGTTTTGTGTGATAAAACTATCCAATTCAGAGAAAATGGCAGATTATTTTTACCTGGTTTTAATCCTAGAGAAAGAGAAATAAGAGGTCATTGGAGATTGGATAAAAACGAACTGCAAATCTATGATACTGATACTTTTCAGTTTGTTTACGATGGATTATTTACAATTGATATTTCCGAAAACAACTTAGTCTTGAAATCTCCAAATACTTCTATTCATTGTTTAAAAGAAAGAATTAATATAGATTTATCAGGGCACAGATGAAGGAAATAATATGCCCGAAATGCGGGTCTGATAATGTATTGAAACCACGATACTCTAAATGGATGTATTTTATTGTGTGTTTATTATTATTTATTCCAATACCTTATTACAACCGTAAATATCGCTGCTTTGAATGCGGTTATGAATTCAAGAAAGAAGAAGCTGATAGTAATGAAAAAGAGATTCCTCCTTCGTCGGAATCGTAAAAGGCACTTAATACGTTAAAATCTCCCTTCAGACAAGCAAAATATTTGATTAAACAGATATAAAAGCTACCTTTGCAGCCGTTAAATTTAATATATGATTAAGTCAGTTTTAAGGAGTTCTTTTGTTAGTTTAATTCTTGTATTTTTATTTACTATAAATGGATTTGCAAAGGATGGTGATACCACAACAACAAAGAAAAAAAGAAAGGGCGAACTCTATTATTCATGGGGTTATAATGCCGAATGGTACACCAAAAGTAATATCCATATTCAGCAGCCAACTTTGGGTAATGATTATACTTATGAAGGTGTTCAGGGGCACGACCATCCGGGCTGGAATCAACAAAACATCTTTAATGAGGGGATAACAATTCCGCAGTGGAGTATGCGAATAGGATACTTCTTTGGCGATGCAAAAGATTATGGAATAGAGTTGAATTATGACCATGCCAAGTATATTTTTGAGGGGCAACAAACGCATCTTGTAGGTAAATTAGAGGGCAGTCCGACAGATACATCCTTTATGTTTAAAGGCGATCCATCGCAAGCTTTAACGGCATCAAACAACTATTATTTCCTTAATAACGGTGCCAATTGGTTTGAAGGAAACTTTATGAAACGATGGCATGTTTATAAGAATAAGAACGATAATTTTAAGATAGATGTGATAACCAAGGTAGGAGCAGGGTTTTGTTTTCCGCATGTTCAGGATTGTTTGTTCGGCAAACCGAATATATCGCATTTCCAGATAGGAGGCTTTAATTTGGGTACTGAAGGGGTTTTGCGATTAACGTTTTTTAAGTATGCTTATCTCGAATATTGCAACAAATTAGTGTATGCCAACTATTGGGGCTTACGGATTTATGAAGGCACTGCCAGTCAGGCTTTTGGTGCTTATGAGATGATATTAAATCTCGGAGTAACCTTCCCTATCGGGAAAAGAATAATGTAGAAATGTTTATAGAACACAGATGACACAGATGCTACGGAAAAGAACTGATTTTTTTTATATGTTATAATTAAAAAGAATCTGTGTAAACCAGTAATATCAGTGTCATCTGTGTTCTATAAACATTTTTAATCAGCAGCAATTGTATTAAGTAGATTATTTTTGCTTACTTTGCGCAAATTAAATTAATTAAATACTATTCAAATGAAATCAAAATTATTATTAATCGTGTTACTTGTTTTAACTATCGCTGTAAATGCACAGGATAAAGGAAAAGATGGCAAGGATAAAAATGTAAAGGTCGAAACCACTCCGACAGTTAAACCGTCAAGTGATTTAGAAATAAAAATATACAATACAGCCCTTAAATATGGTGATATAGAAGTTGCCCGGACTGCCATGTATTCTTTATTAGCCAAGCATCCTGATAGTATTTCATATCTAGATACTATTGCAAGATTGTATTTCAGTGCCGGCAATTATGTACAATGTGCATTGTCTTCAAAAGATTATCTGACGAAGGATACAACGAATCTTTTTGTTCGCGAAATGCTTGCTATTTCTTATAGTTCATTGAATAAAAGCAAGGAAGCATTGGAGCAATATGAGATTTTGCATGCTTCAACCAAAAGCGTTTACCATGCTTACCAGATAGCTGTTTTGCAATATGTATTGAAGCGTTATGGTGAGTGTGAAGCTACATTAGCAGAAATCATTGCAAACCCTAAATCGGCAGATGAAAAGGTTTCGATGAGTGTAGATCAGAATACAACCCAGCAAGTGCCTATTAAAGCTGCTGCATATAACATTAAAGGAGTGATGCAAAAGGAATTAAACAAGCCTGATGAAGCAAAAGTTTTCTTTGAAGAAGCAATAAAAGTATATCCTGATTTTGCATTGGCTAAAGGTAATATAGAATCTTTGAATAAAGCTAAAACGCCTGACAAGAAGTAAGGTTCGATGACCTATGCTGCTATTTTAAAGGAGCTTAAGAATAAGATTTATCATCCTGTTTATTTCCTGCAAGGTGAAGAGCCCTATTATATAGATATTATCTCCGATTATATTGAAAAAAATGTTCTGGATGAA
>Ga0206937_10085_pt1 | contig 29396 bp, 26 predicted proteins | sample Alteio_BWOrgHeat_11_FD_152923 | JGI IMG/M metagenome (GOLD analysis project Ga0206937, IMG submission 152923) | Enriched cells from forest soil in Barre Woods Harvard Forest LTER site, Petersham, Massachusetts, United States -... | ecosystem: Environmental > Terrestrial > Soil > Temperate forest >... | reverse complement strand
CATCTTGCATAGCCAACATACAACGAGCCAAAATTTGCTTCTGCAAAAACTATATCCGATGGCGAATCGCCCAAAATATCTGTTTGAGTGCATTCATCCTCGCTTGGAATGGGAGCGCCTTTAACATAAAACCCTATTTTTACTTTTAATCCTTGCTGACCATCAGGTTTTGCGTGTGCATGAGTAGTATCGGCAGTAGTATATGAAATTTCATCAACCAATCGGGCAATATTTTTATTGCTAACAGCTGGAGAAACGCTCGCTACAGGCGCCACATGAGTTTCGCCGGTATCATTCGGAACACCGCAATTGGTGCGGTTTTCATTAGTCATAAAGTCATTATGCTTCATTTCATACTGACCAATTTCTCTGATTAATTTTTCCAAAGGAATTCTTGCCTCTTCCGTATTTGAAGTATCCGTCGGCTTTCGGCTTGCATGATGTTTCGAGATATCATGGTCGGCATCAAAAGTTGCAATTAAAGGGGTCATAGCCGCCACTTTTGTACCTATCAAATGCCATGCAAGCTGATTTGTATTTGACTCATCATAGAAATTATCAGCAAAAATTCTAAAGTCATCCATAGGTCGCGGTATCCAATCTTTTTCTGCACTCATTTTTTTAATTATTTAGTGATTAATATATTGATTATCTGTATATTCCTTTGATTAATGACTGCAAAACAACCTCCCCTCGAACCGATTTTTTGCCAGCAAATAATCTTTTTCCGCTGGCAAAAAAAGTTTTTCCGCTAGCGGAGAAAGTTTTTCCGCTAACAAAGAAAGATTTTCCGCCATCCAAAAAAGATTCTCTGCCGGCACAGAAAGTTTTTCTGCCATCAATAAAAAATTTTCCGCTGACAAAGAAAGATTTTCCGGCTCCGATTTGCATTTGCATTTTCATCGGTGCAAAGAGAGTCATTATAAAAACAGGAATGGGAATAAAGTTTTGTAAAGAGTATATACTATTTACAAAAATCTTATTTTTTCAGCTTCTTCATAATCCTCGAAGCAAAAATAAAATCGTTGAATTCTTTATTATCCACATCATAAATTTCGTGGTTGGTACCCTCCCACCAAACTTTTCCTTTGTGGATATACACAATGTTTTCGCCCATTTCCACCACTGTATTCATATCATGGGTGTTGATGATTGTCAGGATGTCGAACTCTTTTGTAATCTCATCAATCAGGTTATCTATCACGATGGAAGTGCGCGGATCGAGCCCCGAATTAGGCTCATCACAAAAAAGATATTTAGGATTCATAACGATGGCGCGCGCAATGCCTACGCGCTTTTTCATCCCTCCACTCAATTCGGATGGATAGAGTTTATTTACATTTGGGAGATTAACTCTTTGCAAACAAAAATTTACACGGTCAAGTTTTTCTTCGAGGGTCATCGTGGTAAACATGTTCAACGAAAACATGATGTTTTGCTCCACATTTAATGAATCGAATAATGCGCCTCCCTGGAAAAGCATCCCGATTTCCTTGCGGATATGTTTTCGCTCCTTGAAGTTCATGTGAGAGAACATTCGTCCGTCATAAATTATCTCACCTTTATCAACTTCATATAAACCCACCATGCATTTTATCAGCACTGTTTTCCCCGAACCGCTGCCTCCGATGACGAGATTTATTTTCCCTTTCTCGAAATTTACCGTCACATCATCGAGCACTTTTTTCTCGCCGAATGATTTTGAAATATGATTAACCTCTATTATCATATCAGCAGCAATTGAGTTAATATATAATCGAGAAATAATATCAACACGCTTGAATAGACGACTGCTTTGGTGGAGGATTGACCAACTTCGAGAGCACCTCCTTGCGTGTAAAAGCCGTGATAAGCCGACACCGAAGTAATGGTAAACGCAAATACTACCGACTTGATAAGGGCAAAAATGACATTATAAGGTAGGAAATCGCTGAGCAGCCCTCTTTGAAACTCATGCGAATTGATAAGCCCTGTAATGGAACCAGCCAACCAACCACCCCCTATTCCGACAAACATGGTGATGACAATAAGGAAAGGGAGAATTAAAATGGCAGCAATTATTTTTGGCAAAACCAGGTAGCCCGATGAGTTGATACCCATGATTTCGAGGGCATCAATTTGCTCCGTTACTCTCATTGTTCCCAACTGGGATGCTATGCTGGAACCGACTTTCCCTGCAAGAACCAAACAGACAACAGTGGGAGAAAATTCGAGGATGATTGCATCACGTGTTACTACAGCCACAACGTAAATGGGCACCAAAGGGCTTACCAGGTTGTGAACAGTCTGGATGGTTAATACCGCACCCATAAACACCGAAATGAGCACCGATATACCCAGTGAACCATAACCGATGTCTATCATTTCGACTTTAATCTGTTTTAAATAAACCGAAATTTTTTCAGGTTTAAGGAAAAGCCCTTTCATAAAAAGGATGTAGCGTCCGATATTGTATAATCCAGTCTTCATTTTTTGAGGCGGTAAAAATACTAATAATTAAGGAATCAATCTTTTTTAGTAATTTTACAGCGTCAATAAAATAAACAGGATATGAAATTTTCAATAAAATATATTCACAGGGTTTTAATAGTTATGTTCCTCACCTCTTTATTATTATCAGGTTGCGGAATATTTAAAAAAGGATGCGACTGCCCGAAGTTCAGTAAGGTTGGTGATAGTTCGCATACACAGATTGCGCGTTCAATCTGATTTCTTTCCTGATTCTTTTTGGTTAAATAATAAATCAGCCGTAGTTTTATACGGCAAAGAAAAATACAATGACAGAGAATTCTATAAGCATGGATAAAATGAAGGTCGGGGAATCTGCTGTCATTGTGTCATTTAAGGATGAAGTTATGTCTCTGAAATTATTAGAGATGGGTTGTGTTCCCGGCGAAATAGTTACATTGGAACGAAAAGCTCCCCTTGGCGACCCGATAGCTATTTCTGTTTCCGGATACCAACTTAGTTTAAGAATGGATGAAGCTGCAACGATAATGGTTTCAAGAGTTGTTTAATTGATTAGTCAGTGAGTAATAAAAAGCTGAAAATAGCCCTTGTAGGAAATCCAAATTGCGGGAAGACTTCCTTATTTAATGCACTTACTGGATTGAATCAAAAGGTGGCAAACTTTCCTGGTGTTACAGTAGATAAAAAGACGGGCTTCACAAAACTATTCGATGATAAGGGAGGTGTAATTGATGCTCAAATTATTGATTTACCTGGAACTTACAGTTTATATCCGAAATCAATTGATGAGAGAATTCCCTTCCAGGTATTGTGCGACCCGAAGAATGAATTGCACCCTGATGTTACCTTAGTTATTGCTGATGCCTCGAATCTGAAAAGAAGTTTATTTCTATGCTCCCAGATAATTGATTTAAAAACTCCTGTTGTTCTTGCCTTGAACATGATGGACCTTGTTAAAGGAAAGGGCTTGGAGATAGATATTCCAAAACTTTCAGAAAAACTTGGAGTTAAAGTTATTCCCATTAATGCAAGACAAAAAATAGGAATTGATGAATTAAAAAAAGTCCTCGCCTCTGACCTGACAGCACCACGAGAAGACTTTATTAATATCCGAGCATTCGCTCCTGAGGTGATTGATACAATCCGACATACTATTAGAGTAAACAGTGATTATGTCGCCTTCCAGATTGCAAACAACTTTGATTTGATTCCATTTTTCATTCAGCACAAAGAGAAAAAAGAATTCATAAAATCATATCTTGAAAAGAATAAATTTAACAGCAGCCATTTACAGGCAAAGGAAACTCTTGAGCGATATAAAGTAATTACCGAAACTGTTATTAAAGAGTGTGTGATTGAAAAAGATTTAGTGAACAAAAAACAATTCACGAGTAAATTAGACAGGATTCTTACCCATAAAGTTTTCGGTTATGTCTTCTTTTTGCTAATATTATTTCTAATCTTTCAGGCGGTCTTTGCCTGGTCAACTCTTCCGATGGAATGGATTCAAAAGGGTTTTCAAAAATTAAGTGAATTAACACACAATGCTCTTCCACCCGGTTTTTTAAATGATTTATTGGTAAATGGAATCTTTGCTGGATTAAGTGGTATAATTGTTTTTGTTCCCCAAATTGCGATTTTGTTCACATTTATTACCATACTTGAAGATACTGGTTATATGGCGCGAGTAAGTTTCATTATGGATAAACTATTACGCAAGTTTGGGCTAAATGGAAAATCAATCATTCCATTGATGAGCGGTGTTGCATGTGCAGTTCCTGCTATCATGTCCACAAGAACAATTCAAAGCTGGAAGGAAAGAATGATAACTATATTAGTAACTCCGTTGATGAGTTGTTCGGCAAGGATACCTATATATACGCTTATCATTTCCATGGTTGTTCCTAATAAATATATTTTCCATACCATGAACTTGCAGGGATTGGTTTTAATGGCATTATACCTCATCGGATTCCTTACTGCATTGGTAGCCGCCTTTCTCCTGAGTTTTATTTTGAAGTCAAAAGAACGTAGCTATTATATAATGGAGATGCCTGTCTATCGAATGCCTCGCTGGTCGAATATAGGAATAACAATAGTTGAAAAGGTAAAAATATTTTTATTCGATGCAGGTAAGATAATCATTGCAATCTCTATTGTTTTATGGGTACTTTCTTCCTTCGGTCCAGGAGACAGATTTAAAAAGATTGAACAGAAATATCAGAAAACAGAATATACCACTACCCTATCCGACAAGGAAATTAAACATCGAATTCAATCTGAAAAGATTGCCAATTCTTATGCCGGTAGCTTCGGAAGATTTATTGAACCTGTTATTAAACCTTTAGGCTTCGATTGGAAAATAGGTATTGCACTTATCACCTCTTTTGCAGCAAGAGAAGTTTTTGTAGGGACAATGGCTACTATTTATAGTGTCGGAGAAGAGGATGAATCTCATGAATCTATAAAAGAAAAGATGATGGCAGATGTAAATCCTGAAACAGGGAAATTAACTTATTCTATGGCAGTTGGATTTTCGCTGATGATATTTTACGCCTTCGCCATGCAATGTATGAGTACCATTGCTGTGGTTTATCGGGAATCAAAAAGCTGGAAAATCCCTGCTTTACAGTTTACTTATATGGGGGTACTTGCCTATTGTGCAAGCTTTATTGTATTCCACATATTCAAATAAAATTCAAATATCAGAATTCTTAATAAAAAAGAAGGAACAAATTATTGAGCAAATTGTTCTTCTTCGTTATTATGCATCAGAACAACTTCAACAGACTCGGTTTCCTGCAAAAGCTTGTTTTTCAAATCAAGGCTGGCAAGTCTCCATCCTTTTTCTGACATTTCGTGCAAAAACTTTGCAGCTTCGGCAAGGTGATCACTCGATTGGAATCTAATCTGTTCAACTTTATAATCGTAATTTTCCATAATATGTAGCGTTATTTTGCAACTCCAAAACTACACCTCCTATATTAAGGAATTGTTAAGTTAATGTTAAGTTTTTCACCACTAAGACACTTATAACACACGGATTCACTAAGTGCTTCTTAGTGTTCTTCGTGCCTTTGTGGTAGATTTCAGCTAATCAGGTTATTTCTTATTTCCCGATTTTGCATCATTCAGTTCCACATTCAGAACAGGATCAATAAGTGAGAAAAGCTCTATATCATTCGAGCCGCCCTTCCTGAAGTTTATGTTATAAAAAGAATTAAACTTCGGGGATAAATGACTAATGCTTCTCAGGATATGAGAATGTTGTCTCAGTTTCGATTTTAAATACCGTTTCATTTTATTTATTTGTTATATTTTTCCATTTCGCAAAGTACATACCATACTATTTCTAAAAGTTTATTTCAATGTTATTAAATTAATATTTCGATGAAAGTCAGCTATCAATAGTTTAATCTCACGCAAATTTTTATTCATCTCATTCACAAGCATTTTAACTGCATTGCGATATATTTTCCTTTCTGATTTCTTAATAACCAAGGTTTTGTAGGTAATAGATTTAAGAAGCTCCATTTTATCATGCCAGTCGCCAATTTTCTCTTGCAACTTATCGGCTGAATCAAAATTAATCCTGTTTGAAATATAAGTATGAAGTTCTTTGGAAAATCCTCCCATAAAAATCAATTCCTTTATCATTTTTCTTTGTTCATGAATATCTGAAATGTTTGTTTTCGTTTTTATATTATCAAACAAAAATTTTATAAGATGATTGGTGTACAGCTTCAAATTCAGATTGATGCTCTTCTCGATTTCTGCATTAATCATTGGTTTATAAGCATTGATAATATCAAAATGAATCTCTCTATCCTTAAAGAATTTCTTCATCAGTTTCTCCTCGGCATGTTTATTTTTCTTTAATAAATCCTCCAATTTATCCGATTCCTCAAAATAACTAATCAGTTTCCTCTGCATCTGCAGCGTTCTTATCTTCCCCGCTTTCTTAAATACTTTTTCATAAGGCTTATACAATTTCCCGTCATCCGATTTTTTATCGAAATGTTGAATCAGATGACTGATAAATCGAATCTTTTTAATCTCCACCCGAAGCTCATGCAAAGTTTTTACTGGATGTTTATTGTCGGATTTTAAAAGATATTTGATTACCTTTTGATTCGTTTTATTGAAATATTTTTTCAACTCTACTGTTTTCATTTCAACTCATTTTCTATAAATTTCCTTTTATATTAACTATTCATCAAAAGGGATGTAAAGATACAATAAAATCTGTTATCAGGAAATGACTTTGAACAGGTAAAAACGTGATTTGAATCAATTTCCGAGCTATTTTCTCGATTTCAGACATCTTTTAATAAAAGGTATCGGCATCCTGACAGGATTACGCTTCCTCTTGACAGAATTACGCTTCCTCTTGTCAGGATGACGCTTCGTCTTGTCAGGAAGACGCTTCTTCCTGTCTGAAGATATCGATCTTCAGGCTAAACATCTCTTCCGCTGAACGTTTTCCCGTAGAGAATCGAGTTTTTAGCCTGCCAATTAATCGGCACCTCCCCTCAAAAACCATCAATTTCTCCTTAATAAAAGATTTTTCCCTACTTTTGGGGCTCACTATAATACATAGGTATATGAAAAAATTATTGTTCTGTCTTTTAATGATCGGGATGCTTGCCTCCTGCTCTACCAGTAAAAAACTGTCTTCTAATGGAGGTGAAGGTTCATCTTATGACAAAGCAGTTGTCATTACTGCAAAAAATGAAACGGAAGGAATAAATGCTGAATATGCCTGGCTAAAGGAGCATTATCCCGGATATAAAACGGAAATGCAATCGCTCAATTATCAAAACAAAAAACCCTATGATATACTCAATATAATAACTGCTGATGGAACCAAGAAAAGTGTTTATTTCGACATTTCAGGGTTCTTTGGTAAGTGGTGATTTTATGCTGATAATTCTTTAAATCTAACAATAAATTACGATATGAAAACTTTATTTGATACCAATTTAAGTGCTGACATTGTTCAGCGGATAAACAAACTCTCTCCTTCCACCCAAAGAATTTGGGGCAAGATGAATGTATCGCAAATGATGGCACATTGTTCATCAGCAATAGAAATGCAGTTGGGGGATATTAATCCTCCTCGTCCTTTAATTGGGAAGTTAATAGGACCATTCTTCAAATCATTTTTGACCAACGAAAAGCCTTTCAAAAAAAATTCTCCAACTGCTCCTGAACTTACGATTGTTGATGAAAGAGACTTTAATAAAGAAAAGGAACGGTTGATAGGATTGGTAGATAGATTCACAAAAGGCGGTCCTCAGGGAGTAACAAAACATCCTCATCCATTCTTCGGAAAATTAACAGCAGATGAATGGGGAAAAGGTGCCTACAAGCATCTTGACCATCATTTGACGCAATTCGGCGTTTAATCTTTAACACAGAGTGCACAGAGAAGACAGAGTTTCACAGAGAAAATAATATAATCTCTGTGAAACTCTGTCTTCTCTGTGCACTCTGTGTTGAATTTTTCTATTTTTGCGCCTTCGTAAAATAAAGGCATGAAGATATTAGGAGTTATTCCGGCACGCTACGCATCAACCCGATTTCCGGGTAAACCTTTGGTCATTATTGATGGCATGAGTATGATTCAACGCGTATTTGTAAAGGCAAAACAAGCTGCTTCGCTTGCCGGTGTTTATGTTGCGACCGATGATGAGAGGATATTTAATCATGTGAAAGATTTTGGTGGCGATGCAGTGATGACTTCTCCTGATCATCAAAGCGGAACCGACCGATGTATGGAAGTGAGTTCTTTGTTGGATGAGACTTATGATATTGTGATAAACATTCAAGGGGATGAACCATTTATTGATGCTTTGGAGATTGATAAAGTTGCAAATTGCTTTGAAAACAATGAAATTCAGATTGCAACTTTAGCCAAAAAGATTTCCAATATTGCAGATATATTCAACAAGAATACGATTAAGGTTGTATTGAATAAAGATTCGGAAGCACTTTATTTCAGTCGCTCTCCAATTCCTTTTACACGCAACTTTGAAGAGAATAATTGGTTGAATCATACGACCTATTATAAGCACATCGGCATTTATGCTTATCGAACGGATATTCTTGCTCAGATAACCAAGCTTGGACAATCATCTTTAGAAAAAGCAGAAGCTTTGGAACAGCTCCGATGGCTTGAAAATGGATACAAAATAAAGGTTGCCATCACTGAAATGGAAAGTTTTTCAATTGACACCCCTGAAGATTTATTAAAGATTAATCCTAAAGATTAGATTTCTTTCCCTATCTTTACAACCGTGAATTTAGATCAACATATCAGCGCGCTTTTATACAATCATGATTGTGTAATCGTCCCGGGATTCGGAGGTTTTGTGGGCAATTATCAACCTGCTTCTGTGCATCCGACTTTGCATGTTTTTAATCCTCCCTCCAAGCATATCGTCTTCAATCGGAATGTAAAATCGAATGATGGATTACTGGCAAATGAAATTGTGATAAGCGATAAATTGAATTATAACGAAGCTATAAAAGCAATTGAAAATTATGTTCAATCTGTTGAAAAGACTTTAGGAGAGGGTAAAAAGGTTACCATAGAAAAAGTTGGTAATTTATATTACGACATCGAAAAGACACTTCAGTTTGAAGCGGATACTTCGGTAAATTATTTATTGGATTCTTATGGATTATCAAATGTGCAGTCCTTCCCGATAAAACGTGATACTATATATATAGGTAGGGAACTTAAATCAAAAGACCGACCTGTTGAGGAAATTCATATCAACAAATTCAATTATAGAAAACATATCTGGAAGGCTGCTGTTTTGGTTCCTTTAGTAGGTTTAGGCATCTGGATTTCGTTAAATATTCAGACTTTAGAAAAGAAACATATCTCCTGGAGCAGCTTAAATCCATTTAAATCATCAACAGAAGAAGTGGTTACTCCTGAGAAAGTTGATATAACTCCAATTGTTCCGATTAGTGTGCTGATTGAAAGAAAGAAAGCCAGTTCAGGAGATAATACCACTGTTTCAAAGGAAATCACCCCTGATAAAAAGGAAGTTGTAACTATTAATCCTCAACCAAAAGAAGAAATAAAACCTCAACCAATAGCTACTTCAAATGGAAGCTACTATATTATTGGTGGTTGTTTTGGAGTTATGGAAAATGCCAACAGGTATGTTAATGAGCTTAAGGCAAAAGGATACAACGCCTCTGTTTGCGGACAAAATGCAAATGGATTAAATATGGTTGCTTATGATTCTTTTACATCCGAAGAAGAAGCCAATCAGGTAATTAAAGAAATCCATCAGCAAAACCCGAATGCATGGGTTTTTGTTAAGAGATAGGTGTTTCGGCAATACATCTGCCATTTTACTCCCGATTTAATCGGGAACCTCTTTCATCTTTATTTTTCGTAAATTTGCACCCTAAATAATTATAATTTGAAAACGTCAAAAAAGCAAGATGCCTTAGATTATCATTCTCAAGGCAGACCGGGTAAAATCGAAGTTGTTCCTACCAAACCCTACAGTTCTCAACGCGACCTTTCTTTAGCCTATTCTCCGGGCGTTGCCGAGCCATGTTTAATGATTGAGAAGAATAAGGATGATGTCTATAAATATACAGCAAAAGGAAATCTTGTGGCGGTAATTACCAATGGAACCGCCATTCTTGGGTTAGGAAATCTCGGTCCTGAAGCCTCCAAACCGGTGATGGAAGGCAAGGGTTTATTGTTTAAGATTTTTGCCGATATAGATGTTTTTGACATTGAGGTTGATTTGACCGATGTTGATGAGTTCGTCAAAACGGTGAAGGCAATTTCTCCCACTTTTGGAGGGATTAATCTCGAAGACATCAAAGCCCCTGAATGTTTTGAGATTGAAAGAAGATTGAAGGAAGAGTTGCAGATTCCTGTTATGCATGATGATCAGCATGGCACTGCAATTATCTCTTCCGCTGCCTTGATTAATGCTTGTGAAATCGCTAAAAAGAATATTGCTAAAGTTAAGATAGTGGTGAGCGGTGCGGGTGCTTCTGCGGTTTCCTGCACAAAACTTTATCTTAAATTGGGTGCTAAGATTGAGAATATTGTGATGCTTGATAGCAAGGGTGTTATCAGGAAAGACAGTAAGAATTTGGATGAATCGAAAAAGATGTTTGCCACCGATAGAGATATTTCTTCCCTTAAAGATGCGATGAAAGATGCGGATGTGTTTATCGGTCTTTCAAAAGGAAATATCGTGAGTAAGGACATGGTGAAATCAATGGCGAAGAATCCAATAATCTTTGCGCTTGCAAATCCTGATCCTGAGATAACTTATGATGATGCAAAAGAAGCGCGAGAAGATGCGATAATTGCCACAGGTCGTTCTGATTATCCTAACCAGGTTAATAATGTTTTAGGGTTTCCTTTTATTTTCAGAGGGGCATTGGATGTCAGAGCGAAGGGGATTAATGAGGAAATGAAATTGGCTGCCGTTTATGCCATTGCAGGCTTGGCAAAACAGCCTGTTCCTGATATGGTAAATCTTGCTTACAACAAAAAGAATATGTGTTTTGGGATGGATTATATAATTCCCAAACCTCTTGATCCTCGATTGATTACCACCGTTGCCCCTGCTGTTGCGAAGGCTGCAATGGATTCAGGGATTGCCCGTGTTATGATTACTGATTGGGAGGCTTATAAGGATGTATTATTGAAACGCCTCGGACATGATGATAAACTGATTCGGATTATTACCAGTAAAGCCAAACAAAATCCGCAACGTGTTGTTTTTGCCGAGGCTGATAATTATAAGATTTTAAAAGCCGCTCAGTTGGTTCGTGATGAAGGAATTGCAAAGCCGATTCTATTAGGAAATATTGCTAAGATTAAACAACTTATCAAGGAAAATAATTTGGATTTGGGAGATACTCCAATCATTGACCCAAGGGAAGAAACGGATAAGAAACAAATCTTCGGAGAGTTATTTTATGAGAAAAGAAAACGCAAGGGCATCAATCTTTATGAAGCTAAAAAAGCAATGACCGAGCGGAATCATTATGGTTGCATGATGGTTGAGACAGGTGAAGCCGATGCGCTTATCTCAGGGCTGACAAGAAAATATACCGATGTAATTAAACCCGCCTTAAGAATTATTGGTGTAGAAAATGATGTTCGGAAAGTCGCCGGAATGTATATCATGATTACCAAAAAGGGTCCGCTCTTTTTTGCTGATACAACTATTAATGTTAATCCAACCACCGAAGATTTAGTTGATATTACCGTTTTAACCGCCAAAGCTGTTCAGAAGTTTAATATCAAACCACGGATTGCTTTGTTGTCCTTTTCAAATTTCGGTTCATCTGATGACCCTGATGCAAAACGTGTGAAGGAAGCTGTTTCAATTCTTCAAAACAACTATCCCGGGATGATTGTTGATGGCGAAATTCAGGCAAACTTTGCTTTGAATCAACAGCTCCTTCGTGACAACTTCCCCTTTTCTGAACTCGCAAAAGAAGGTGCAAATACATTGATATTTCCAAACCTCGAATCGGGTAACATTGCCTACAAACTTATCCAGGAAATGGGTGGGGCAGAAGCCATCGGTCCTATTTTATTGGGCATGAAGAAACCTGTTCACATTGTTCAGTTGGGAAGTGCGGTCAGAGAGATTGTGAACATGATTACCATTGCGGTTGTAGATGCTCAGTCACGTAAATTATAATTGTTCATTCATCTAAACTCCCAATAATTGATACATCATCTCGACGGCAAACTCATCAGCAAAAATCCAACCCAATTAGTCATTGAATGTGGTGGTGTCGGATATGTGGTTAATATCTCCTTATACACCTATTCAAAGATTGCTGACACCGAGCGTTGCAAGGTTTATACCCATTTGTCCATTAAGGAAGATGCCCATACTTTATATGGTTTTTTTGATGAGGAAGAGCGCCAATTGTTCCGTCATCTGATTTCGGTTTCGGGCATTGGAACCAACACAGCGCGGATGATGCTTTCGTCTTTATCTCCCACAGAAATTCAACAGGCAATCATCAATGGAAATGCGGCAGTGCTTCAGAATATTAAAGGGATTGGCGGCAAAACTGCTTTACGAACCATTATCGAACTCAAAGATAAACTCGGAAAAGCAAGCGGTGTGGTTACCGGAATTACCAATCTCAATTATAATAAAGCAAAAGAGGAAGCCCTTGGTGCCCTCACCACTCTTGGTTTCGTGAAAAGCAACGCCGAAAAAGTCGTTGACCAGATTATCCGCAAAAACGCCGATATTACTGTCGAGCAATTGATAAAAGAGGCTTTGAAGAGTTTGTAAATCTTAAATCAAAATGAATGAACTAAATCTCTTTAGTTTATTCAATACCGATTAAATCATTAATGCTGTAAACATCATCAAGAGCAAGAAACGACAAGTTGTGTTCGTCAATAATTTCAAATTCTTTCTTTTGTTCTTGAGACAGGTTTTTTATTGCAGGGAATTTATCAAGCGGAACAAGTAAAGTCCTGTCATTATCCAAATGAATAAACAATATTGAATTATTCAGGAACTCGATATTCCTGATACTTGGTGCATGGGTTGCTGTTGTCATTTTCTTATTGCTTTTACGGGTTTGCTATGATAAAATAATTCTAATTGTTCCATTATTATTTTCTTATTTTCCTCTATCAGTTTTTTGATTTCATTTAATTCTGTTTCGCTGAAATCCCCTTTTTTATTTTCATCCAATTCAATCGTTGGCTCCATCCAGAATTTACAAGACCGTTTGAAACCGCTTTGCGAGTATGTGACGTGTATATGTTTTCTTTTTTCATAAATATCCGTTGAATAAACCAAAAATATATATCGGGCAAGAATCAGAAGTTTTCCCATCAGTTCTCATCCTTATTTAAAATATACTTGATGTTTTGAATTATCATGTTGCAAAGATACGGAATTAAAATTGCAAGGGGTTAATTACTGTCCAGCAATTTATTAAAGAGGCTTTGAAGAGTTTGTAATACCGATTTATAAGTTATCCATTTGGTTTTCCCTCTTTTGGGCTGATAAAAATGCGATTATCTCCTTCCTATTATCGTAGGCAGCTTTTTGGATGAGGATGTAATTGGGGGGAAATTATTGTTAAGGCTGATAATTTTTAATAAAAAAAGAGTTTTTCCCCGTTAAAATCATTTTCTGTTCGATTTAGATATTAATCCCACACATGCTGTTTAGCCTCCCATACTATCTGTTTACACTCTCACACTATCTGTTTAGCCTCCCACACTATCTGTTTACACTCCCATACTATCTGTTTACGCTTCCATACTATCTGTTTAGCCTCCCACACTATCTGTTTAGCCTCCCACACTATCTGTTTAGCTCACTTTTAAACATAAACATGTCCCCTTTCCCCTCTTTTTCATCTTTTGGGCTGATAAAATTGCGATTATCTCCTTCCTATTATATAGACAGCTTTTTTGGATGGGGAGGGGAGTGGGGAAAATTTGTAGATTTGCCGAAATAATAAAATGATATGACGGAAATTGAAAAAATGAAAGAAAGATTAATTGATTGCATAAAAGAACAAGCTAAATTATTTCTTGAAGAGATGGGTGAATTTTATCCATTTGGAACAAGTATAGATAAAAATAATGATTTACGACCATTATCTGTTCACATGGATGAAGAAATTCCCGATGTTGGAGAAATGTTATTAAAACTGGAAAAGGGTATTAACTTTCATTTGCTGAATGGAGAATTTATATTGGCTGCAATTTGTATCGAAATATTTATTAATAATAATAAAGGTAAAATTGATGCAATTCAAATTAGAATTTTGGATAAAAATAATCAAATTGGAACATATAACTATCCCTATAAAATTGATAATAAAAATGTGGTTATTGATAAAGATGCTTATCAAATGGATTGACCAAATGAATCCCGCCGATTCGTGCGTGGGGCGATTGATGGCAATGAACTAAATACGAAGAACTGAACCTGAATAGACTGCGCCCGACCCTTAGGGCGGGACTGAACTTGGAACGAGAACTGAAGTACCCGCCCAAAAAATCATATTACTTATTAATCATCTCATCCACCGTATTCCGCGTCACGGAATGATAATTCTGTCGGGCTTTGGCATATATCGCTTTTGCCATCGTCAATCCATCGGGAGTTTTCAGCATGGCAGCATATAATGGTTTCACAAATTTCCGCCTGCCCACCTCGGTCAGGAAGTTCTCTAAGGCTTGATAACCCGCAGTATATTTGCTGTGTATCACGCGCTCCAGCCATAAAAAAAGCACCTCCGAATTTCCTGATTGCGTAAAATGAAACGTGGCATCGAGGTCGTTCATCTTTGCCAAATCCATGCTTTCGGGCAGCTTGGACAGGAAGTGCATCCATTCATTGGTTTGATAATCTTTGGTGTTCAGGTTTTTTGCCGGTGTTCCTGATGTAAATTTCGCGGCTTCGGCTTCCACTTCCTCAAATCTTTCTGACTTGATAACAGGGCAATTGGCAGGGATGCCAGGTTTATAAATCCAATCCTTAATCCTTATTTTATCGGCTAATGCGGTATCACCTTTTATCAGTTCGCGATCGTAATAATCCAGGAATTGCTCGGTGGTAATGGTTTGGAAAGCATGCGATTTAAAATACTTAATCAGGAACGCATCCAGCCGCTCGCGCCCTATCGTTTCCTCGATTAATCGTAATAAAAAATATCCTTTCTCGTATGCCACTTTCGTCATTCCATCATCAGGGTCGCGGTCTTTCAGGTTTAATTTCAGATGACTGTCTTCGCCATCAATTCCTACCGCATTTACATCAATCATCAAATCGCGAAACCCAAGAACGGCTTGCATATCGGCAAAAGGTTTGCCATACAAAGCCTCCATAATCCGACGCTCAAAATAGACCGTAAAACCTTCATTCATCCAAAAATCATCCCAGGTAGCATTGGTAACCAAATTGCCCGACCATGAATGTGCGAGTTCATGCGCAATGAGGCTCGTGAGCGAACGATCTCCTGCCAAAATAGTGGGCGTAGCGAAAGTAAGTCGCGGATTTTCCATGCCACCAAACGGGAAACTCGGCGGCAAAACCAGCACATCATATCGCTCCCAATCATAAGGACCATAGAGCTTTTCGGCGGCAACCAACATCTTTTCCAAATCCACAAACTCATGCACCGCCTTGTCAATAGTGGCAGGTTCGGCATATACACCCGTGCGCTTTCCGATGGGTTTAAAAACCAGGTCGCCGATAGCCAAAGCCAGCAAATACGAGGGAATCGGATTGGGCATATTGAAATGATAAACGCCATCCGCACTCAACGCCGTGGGATTGGAAGCGCTCATAACCGCCATCAATTCCTTAGGACATTTTATCCTTGCCGAATAAGTAATCCTCAAGCCAGGCGAATCCTGACAAGGAATCCAAGTCCGTGCTAAAATTGCCTGAGATTGGGTGAACAAAAAAGGATGTTTCTTACCTGCGGTTTGCTCCTTATCCAACCACTGAATAGCAGCAGCAGTGGGCGAAGTGGAATAATAAATAGTCGCCGTTTTAGTTCCCTCTTCAATATCAATAATCAATGCCTGACCAAGATATTTTACAGGTTCGGATAATATAAAAGTCGTTGGTTTCTCATCCTTTCCAATCGTAACTTTATCAATTTTCAGATCATGTGTGTCGAGGATTAATTGTTTTGAACCAGCCTTAGTTTCGATAGTGCAGGTTACTTTTGCTGTGATGATTTTCGTATTGAAATCAACATTCAGGTCGAGGTCATAATGAGTAACCTTAGCTTCTTCGGGTTTAGATAATGAATGAACGTCCATGGGATTTATTATATATTATTTTCTTTTTATTATTTAAGCGTTTTCCGATATTTCGGAGAGTATATTAAGCATGGTGTGAGTTAAATTTTCAATCGCCTTTTCCATCTGCCAATTAGCTTTGTTTCTTTTCTCAACATAATTTGAAATGCCTCTTATTTGAGCACAAGGAATCTGTTCACTCAAAGAAGCATAGAGAAATGCGGCACCTTCCATGCTTTCAATTATTGGAGATTGGGGATTATGGATTATGGATTGGGGAAGAGATTCCGATACCGTATTCACAGTAATTCCTTTTACCTGTTTCAAATTATTCATCGTTTTTAATTGTGGCGGATGATAAGAAAACAACTCTTTATCTTTGAATGGTGAATCATCCTTATTCATCAAACCCATATCAAACACAGAAAGAAATTTTTCTCCATCCTGTGCACCGATTTCAGGAAAAGAATCAGAGGTAACATGAACAACCGTTCCCAATTCAATCGTTCTATCAAAGCATCCACATACTCCTATATTATAGATGACAGTATAAAAAGAATTGGCGAGAAGTCTTCCCAGATGATATGCAGTAGCAACCATTCCAACCCCGGTTATCAGCACATCAACCTCTGCATTATAATATTTATAATGTTTTAATTCCTTTGTTCCATGAGATGAAAATTCAAGATGTTCGGTGATTTTACTCACTTCCCCTTCCGTTGCTGCAACTATTAAAATCTTTACCATAGGTTCAAAAATAAGAAATGCCTGCAAAAATTTACAGGCATTTTTATCAGCTATTAAATTGAATATTAGTATTCATCTTCATTAAAGAAGAAGTCGTCCTTGGTTGGATAATCGGGCCAAATCTCCTCAATATTCTCATAAGGCTCCCCCTCATCCTCCAGTTCCTGAAGGTTTTCAATCACTTCCATAGGCGCACCCGAACGTATGGCGTAATCAATTAATTCATCCTTGGTTGCGGGCCAGGGAGCATCTTCAAGATGCGAAGCGAGTTCTAATGTCCAATACATATTATTTTATCTTTTAATTGAGAGATTGTCAATTTTCTATTCCTTTTTTGAAGGGTGGCAAAAGTATAAAAAAATAGCACACACCAAACATCTTTAAATTATTTAATTGTTAAATATAATTTTTGGCTTAATATGAGCTGTTTACATTCGAGGTTTCCAAGGGTTCTCATCAGCACCTAAATCATCGGATAGCTTACGACTCAACACAAAAAGATAATCTGACAGACGATTGAGATAGATAATTACTAGGTCAGCAACAAAGTCTGTTTCGGAAAGATGGGTCGTATTTCTCTCTGCTCTTCGACAAACACATCGGGCAATATGACAATAAGAAATCGTGGTATGACCACCGGGAAGTATAAAAGACCTCATTTCAGGAAGTGTTTCATTCATTTCATCCATTTCTTTTTCAAGGAGGGTAATATCTTCTTCTTTCAGGTCAGGGATTTTCATTTTCGATTTGATGGGATCGGAAGCGAGGGAGGAACCTATTGTGAATAATCTATCTTGGATTTCGAGTAGGGTTGCTTTACTGTGAAAGTCAATATCCTGATCCCTTATTAAACCAATCCATGAATTCAATTCATCAATAGTGCCATAGGCTTCGATGCGGATATGATGCTTTGGAACTCTTGTGCCACCAATGAGGGAAGTTTGTCCTTTATCGCCTGTTTTAGTATAAATCTTCATGGATAATTATGCAGTAACCGGCTCTGATTTCTTGATATTCTTATTGATTTCATCCGATTCAACCAGACCATCTTTGAGGCGGATGATGCGATGAGCATATTTGGCAATGTCTTCCTCATGTGTTACAACAATGATTGTATTACCTAGTTGATGAATCTCCTCAAATAAAGCCATAATCTCTATAGATGTTTTGGAATCGAGGTTACCTGTGGGTTCATCCGCCAAAATTATTGATGGGGAATTTACAAGCGCTCTTGCTACTGCAACCCTTTGCCGTTGTCCGCCGGAAAGTTCATTGGGTTTATGTTTTACACGATCATGCAATCCGACATCTGTGAGGACTTTCATTGCTCGCTCGGTGCGTTTTGTTTTATTAAGACCTGCATATACTAAAGGTAGGGCGACGTTGTCCAAGGCGGTGGAGCGTGGAAGGAGATTGAAGGTTTGAAAGATGAAACCGATTTCTTTATTTCGAATCATTGCCAGTTCATTGTCACTCATATTGCCAACTGAAGTCCCATTTAGGATATATTGTCCGCCTGAAGGCGTATCGAGGCAACCTAGAATGTTCATCAAAGTTGATTTGCCGGAGCCAGAAGGACCCATGAGTGCTACGTATTCATTTTTATTTATCTCTATTGAAACGGAGCGAATAGCGTGAATAATTTCAGCACCTATTTTATATGTTCGGCTGATATCTTTTAGTTGAATTATTGGCATATTTTATTTTTTCGAGCGGTAAAAGTAGTAATAATTAGGATAGTATTAAGTATTATGTGCTTTGTATTTAGTAGTTTATTGGAATGAAAATGAAGGGTGATGATGAATTTTGGATTCAATAACCCACAAACATGATTGAGGAACCCAAGAAGAAGATTGGAGAACCCATGAATAGGATTGGAGAACCCATAAACACGATTCGATAACCCATAAACAGGATTCGGTAACCCATAAACAGGATTCGGTAACCCATAAACACGATTCGGTAATCCATAAATTCGATTGGGGCGGATTTTTAGTTAAAATTTACTCATATTGTAAAAGTTGAAGACGTAATAAAGTAGATTAAAAAAGTAATCGGGTACTGATGAGTATGCCAGGGGCATTGCAGGTATATTGATTTTAAGGCGATTTTATTGATAAAAAATAATGATGTTGATTTTAGTAAATGAATTATTAAAATCCATTTTTTTGCTGCTTATCTTTCGGAATGTAAAATGAGGTTAGAATTTCGAGATGGGCAGGGGCGATTGACTTAGATAAGTTTCGAACTTAGAAATGACCCTTCGTAAGTTAACCCTGAAAGATACCATTTTTTTCTGTTTGAGGTGATTGGCAAATTAAGCAATGAATTTCAGGGCAGGAAAAATGATACTAGTGGTCTGAATATTGAACGAGAGATGAAATATAGTTTCAAAAATTTATTAATTGTTAACGCTTTTTATTTTTGCAAAGAAGGATTGGAAGAAAATATATTTTTAAAATTCAACTACTTTGGCATCCCTCTTGTTATGAATTTCCCATGAAATTCAATTTATGATTTCACAAACTTTGGGAATGTAAACCTCACATTAAACTCACCAATCACCCTGCATGACGAGGAGATTGATAGCGTCGGTAACGAAACAACCTCCTCTCTAAATTAGAAATAATTTCTGTTACTGAAATCGGAAAAAGCAAGATTTCTAATTCTATTCCCTCTCTGTAAAAGCCTATAAGCCTTGTAAACCAAATCCATAAAATATTTTAATTATTAACCATAAAATGAAAACTAAATTAATTTGCCGCCTGTTATTTTTTCTTCTTTTCTTTTCTCTATTGTTTGTTTTTTCCTGTGCAAACCTGCATACTGCTAAGGTTATCAACCGCAATTTTAATGATGAAGTTGATACAAAACAAAGTCTAATTTTTACGTTTAATCAGGATTTAGTTCCTGATTCTGTCCTGAAAATTATGAATGATTGGGATACCATTCCCTATCTTGAAATCATCCCCAATGTTCCCGGCAAGTTCCGTTGGAGTGGTCCGAATGAGTTGATATTCGCACCTCTTGAGAAGTTCATGCCCTGTACAAATTACAAAGTTAAGCTGACTGATAAAATCCTTAAACATGCAAAGAAAGGCGTTGGTTTGCCTGATGAAAAAGAGTTTACATTTCATACTCCTTACTTAAAACTTGCCGGCGCCGATATCTTCTGGATACCATCTCAAAAGGTCTATGGCAAAGCAGAAATGCGCGCCAATCTGAACTTTAATTATCCTGTTGACCCTCCCACTTTGAATAAATTATTGCATGTGGTAGTTGATAATAAAGAAGCCCATCCCGAACTGATAACAACGAATGCAAATGAAGTCATCACCTTTGCCTTCAGTGAATTAGAACGGGACGCAATCATCGGAAAGACCATTAAATTCAGCATTGACAAGGGCTTCCGATGTTTGGAAACTGATTGGGTTACGAAAGATATCCTGACCTGTGAAACTAAAATTCCTTCTCCTGAAAAACTCGAAATCAAATCTGCCTCCGGCGACTTTATGAAAGAGAAAGGATTTATCAATGTCCTCACCACGCAAGGCGTTATAGCGGATAATCTGAAGGATAATATTAAGATTTCTCCTAATGTAAATTTCACTGTGGAGACAACGGATTTAGGGTTTCAGATACTTGGAGATTTCCGTTCGGAGACGAGTTATGACCTTACTATTTCGGGAAAATTAAAAGGTGTTTTCGGAGGAGAATTGGGGAAGGATTACTTTCAGATAGTGGCTTTCGGTAAGATTCAGCCGATGATTAAATTTACTTCTGCAAAGGGTGTATATCTGTCTCCAAAAAGTTCAAAGAATGTTGGAGTGAATATTATTAATGTGCCTGAAGTGAGGGTGAAAATCGTGAAGATTTATGAAAATAATATCCTTCATTATATGAGGAATCATGGATCGCCATATTACAATGGTGATGAGGAGAATGATTATGGAGGATATAATTACGGCAATTATGGATGGGAAGAATATGGGGATGAGGTCTATAATCGGGTTTATAAATCGAAAGATTTGCCGAAGAATGGGGATGTTACATTGTTGAATCTGAATCTGAATGAACAGAATAATTTAAAAGGAATTTATTTGGTAACGATTGAATCTACAGGGGATGACTATGTACGGACGACAAAGTTAATTTCGATTTCTGATATTGGTTTTATCGTTAAACAAATGGATAATGAGATGATGGTTTTTGCTAATTCTATAAAGGATGCGACTTCGCTGAATGGGATAAATATGAATTTTATCAGCACAAATAATCAGACAATGTACACGGCTACTACCAATCAGGATGGGGTTGCTGTGTTTAGTGACATGGCTACGAAAGCACCTAAGTTCAAGTTGGGAATGATTACGGCAAGGAATGGCGAGGACTTCAATTATATACTGCTTACAGATACTAAAGTTGAAGATTCGAGATATGATGTGGGAGGAAGGAAAGAAAATCCTGCCGGATACCAATGTTTTATTTATGGCGACAGGAATATTTATCGCCCCGGAGAGACGGTTCATATCAATACTATATTGAGGAATGAGCAATGGGAAACGGCTGCTGATATGCCGATAAAGATTAAGGTTACTTTGCCTAATGGTCAGGAATTTAAGGTTATAAAAGCAATGTTGGATAAGCAAGGTTCATTTGAGACTTCATTCCCTTTGCAGACTTCGGCGGTTACTGGGAATTATGCTGTTGATGTATATTCTTCGAATGATGTTTTTCTGAATTCTTATAATTTTAATGTGGAAGAATTTATGCCTGACAGGATAAAGGTTGATGTTAATTTGAGTAAGCCGGAATTGACAACTAATGATTCGGTAACTGTAACTGCAACGGCTTTAAATATGTATGGACCACCTGCTGCGAATAAGAAATATGAGATGGAATTTTCTCTTAGAAAAGAATATTTTTCATCGAAAGATTATCCCGATTATGATTTCAATTTGCATACCAAGAATAATGTATCGTTAACAAACGATTTAAGAGAAGGGAGAACAGATGAAGATGGAAAGGCAAAGGAAACTTTTAAAATAAATGAGAACTATGAGGACATTGGTTTGCTTGATGGGAAGGTATTTGTAACTGTTTTTGATGAGACGGGAAGACCTGTGAACAGGAGCAGGAACATTAATGTTTATACACAAAAAGTCTTTTATGGGATTAAGAATTTCTCTTCTTATTTGAATGTGAATGAAGCTGTGAATATTCCTTTGATTGCTGTGAATAAGGACGGGAAATCAATGGGTGGAGTTGATGCGAATGTTCAGGTGATTAAATGTGATTATAAAACTGTTATTGAAAAGACTGATTATGGAAGGTATCATTATGTTTCGCAGAAGCAGGAAAAGGTTTTATTAGACCAAAATATAACTACAACTATGTTTGGATATTTTCTGAATTATCTGCCAAAAGAATCGGGAGAATACCAGGTTAGAATCAAAAAGCCCGGAACTGATAGTTATGTTGCTGAATCGTTTTACGCTTATGGTTGGGGGCATACAGCCACTTCATCTTTCCAGGTAAATAAGGAAGGGCAGGTTACTATGGAATTAAATAAGGATACTTTTGAAGTCGGAGAAACTGCTAAGATATTATTTAAAACTCCTTTCCAGGGAAGGCTTTTGGTGACTGTTGAAAGGAATAAAGTTTTTGAATATTATTATTTGAATACGGATAAGAAATCGGCAATGTTGACGCTTCCTGTTAAAGATGATTATTTGCCGAATGTATATATCACCGCAACATTATTCAAGCCCTTGGATGACGGGGCTATGCCGATGACTGTGGCTCATGGATTTACACCATTATTGGTTAAGAAATCCATTAATAAATTACCTGTTGTGATTACTGCTGTGGATAAATCTCGCTCAAAAACAAAGCAGACTATTCATATTAAAACTGTTCCGCTTCAGAACGTTGAAGTTACACTTGCAGTTGTTGATGAGGGGATATTAGCTTTGAAGAATTACAAGACTCCTGACCCTTATGGTTTCTTCTATCAGAAACGAGCTTTGGAAGTCGGCAGTTATGATATTTATCCCTATCTATTTCCTGACCTTGCCATAAAGAAATCGAGTGTTGGTGGTGATGGATATGACTTAGGGAAACGTGTAAATCCTCTTGCAAATAAACGGGTTCAGTTAGTTGCATTCTGGAGCGGAATTTTACATACTGATGCTTATGGGAATGCTGATTATACTATTGATATTCCACAGTTCTCCGGTGATTTAAGAATTATGGCGGTTGCTTATAAAGACAAGGCTTTTGGAAGTGCCGAGAAGCACATGAAAGTTGCTGACCCTATTGTTATAAGCCCTGCATTGCCGCGGTTCTTTAGTCCGAGAGATACTGCGCAATTCCCTGTTACTATTGCTAATACAACCAATCAATCCATTGATGCAAATGTTACAGTTGCGGTTGATGGGGCTGTTGATATATTGGGAGAAAATCAACAATCAATTACTGTTGCTGCCAACTCGGAAAAATATGTGGAGTTTCAATTGTATGCTAAACCGATAATTGGAGAGGCGAGTATTAATGTAAATGTCGGAACGAGTTTAGGAACATTTACTGACAAGACGGATATTACTGTTCGCCCATCTACATCATTATTAAAGATGAATGGTTCAGGTGCAATTGATGCCAATGGAAATACCACAATTGATTTAACAAACGATTTTATTTCGGGGAGTGTTGGTGCGAAACTGTATATCAGTAAATCTCCTGTTGTTCAGTTTGCTGATAATTTAAGTTATCTTGTTCAGTATCCTTATGGCTGTGTGGAACAGACTGTTTCATCGGCTTTTCCTCAATTGTATTATGCCGATATAGTTAAGAATTTGAATACTAAACATACTAAGGTTGCATCTGATAATCCAACTTATAATGTTCAGGAGGCGATTAAGAAACTTCAATCAATGCAATTATACAATGGAAGCTTAAGTTATTGGCAGGGAGGGTATGAAGAAAGTTGGTGGGGAACGGTTTATGCAGCGCACTTCCTCAGAGAAGCAGAGAAAGCCGGGTATGAAGTCAGTAGTACAACATTGAATAATATCTATAATTATCTATCCGAAAAAGTAAAAAGAAAGGACAAGGAAATCTACCATTATTATGATGATAATAATGAAGTTCGGACACGTTTCATTGCACCTAAAGAAATTGGATATTCATTATATGTTCTCGCTCTTGCAAAGCGTCAGGATGTGGCAACGATGGATTATTATAAATCCAATCTTGATTTACTTGCTCTTGATAGCAAGTATCTTTTGGCAGGTGCATTTTTAGTTACAGGCGACAGGAAAAGTTATAATGACATCCTTCCGAAAATATTCGATGGAGAATATTCGAAAAGAGCGACTGGTGGAAGTTTTTATTCTGCAATCAGGGATGAAGCGATTTCATTGAATGTATTGTTGGAAAATGATCCATCCAATCAACAGGTAGGCATGATGGTAAAGCATCTTACCCAACAAATGAAGAAGCAGAAATATCTGAACACACAGGAAAGAACTTTTGCGTTTCTTGCTTTAGGTAAGTTTATGAAAGCTGCCAATAACAATGTCATCAATGCCACTGTTTCAACCGATGGTGCTACCATCGGTTCTTATCAGAATGGAACCGATTTGGTTCTTTATAATAATCTTTCCAACAAAGAAATTACTATAAATACTACCGGCAGTGGGACCTTATATTATTTTTGTGAGATTGAAGGAATCAGTGCCGATGGAAAATATAAAGAGGAAGATTCTAACCTGAAAGTTCGCAAGACTTTTTATGACAGAAATGGAAAAGTTATTACCAATAAAACATTCCATCAGGGAGATTTGGTTGTGATAAGGATTAGTGCAAAATCATTGGATAATAATTATGTGGATAATGTGGTGATAACGGACATGTTGCCTGCCGGATTGGAGATTGAAAATCCTCGCATCGGAAGCATTCCCGAAATGGAATGGGTGAAGAATAATTCCACTCCGCAACACTTTGATATTCGCGATGACAGAATCAATCTCTTCACCTCTTTAAACAATAATGAGAAAGATTTTTATTATGTTTTGAGAGCGGTTTCGAAAGGGAATTTCAAAATGGGACCTGTGAGTGCCGATGCCATGTATGATGCCGAATATCATTCCTATAATGGGGCGGGGACGATACGGATTTTGGAATAAGAAGGTATAAATAAGGCGGGTTTCATAAAGAAACCCGCCTTATTTAAAGATTATTTGTAACTTTGCATAAGAAATTTATGATAATTTCGTTATTGAATTTCTAAAAGCAGATAAATTAATGAAATCTAAAGGAATATTTAAACCAGTGTTTATCATCAGTATATTATTGTTGATTATAAATTCATGCTCTAAAAATACTGAACAAGCAGCAGTTCCTTATGTTAATGTTAGTTTTACTATTTATCTTAATAATACGCTTTGGAATAAATTAAACACTCCCGGGAATTGGATGTATTTAACCGGTGGCGATAAAGGAATAATTATTTATCGTTATGATCAGGAAACATTTTCAGTCTGGGATAGGTGTTGTACCTATAATGCTTTAAGTGGAAATGCTATTGTTTCGGTAGAATCAAACAATGTTTATGCTATAGATTCGAGTTGTGGTTCTGTTTTTAATATTCTCAACGGACAGGTTCAACACAGTCCTGCAACATTGCCATTGAAGGCATACCATTACACTTTCGACCCAATGGCTAATACACTTAGTGTTTATAATTAATTGCAGATAAATAACCATCTGCCATTATTTCCCTATCTTTACCACCTCTAAAACAATTTGTTCATTTTAAATAGTGACAAGACTATTAGAGTTTTCGCTATTATAAATCTTTAAACTAATAGAATGAACAAAGACGAACTTAAACACCTTTTAGCCCTTACATTTATTCCGAATATAGGTCCGGTATTAGCCAAGAATCTTATAAGTTATTGTGGTAGTGTATCAAATATCTTTGAAGCCAGTAAAGGTAAACTGGAAAAGGTACCGGGTATTGGGAAAATACTTGCTGAAATAATCATTAATAATAAGGCATTTGATAGGGCAGAAAAGGAACTGGAGTTCATAGATAAGAATGAAATTAAAGCAATAGGTTTCTTTGATGATGAATATCCGCAACGCTATAAAAAGTGTGAGGACAGCCCGATATTATTATTCACTAGGGGAAATATAAATCTTAATATTCCTAAAGTAATTAGTATTGTAGGGACAAGAAAAATAACTTCTTATGGTAAAGATATTTGTTCGGAGTTTATTAAAGAACTATCAGGAACTGATGCTTTAATTGTAAGTGGAATGGCTTATGGAATTGATATTTATGCACACACTCAGGCAGTAAAAAACAATCTTCAAACAGTTGGAGTTTTAGCTCATGGATTGGATAGATTATATCCTTCCATCCATAAACCTACTGCTAATAAAATGCTTGAGAATGGTGGATTACTTACTGAGTATCCAAGTGGAACTAATCCTGATAGAGAAAACTTTGTGAAACGAAATAGAATTATTGCCGGATTAGCTGATGCAGTAATTATAATTGAAGCCGATGAAAGAAGTGGAAGTTTAATAACAGCTACATTTGCAAGTAATTACAATCGGGATGTCTTTGCTTTTCCCGGAAGAATTACAGATAAATATTCAAAAGGATGTAATTTTATTATTAAAGCAAATCTTGCAACACTTATTGAATCAGCTAATGATCTTATTTACAACATGGGTTGGGATGAAGATGGGAAGAATGTAAAACCTGTTCAATCAAGAATACTTTTTACTGATTTATCTGATGATCAAAAGATTCTATATGATATTTTGAATAAATGTGATAATGGTTTAGATATAGATAACATAACCATTCAATCAAATATCCCGGGAAGTAAGGTTTCAGGAATTCTACTTCAAATGGAGTTTGATGGAGTAATAAAATCATTACCCGGTAAAATGTATCAGTTAGTTTAAGAAATGTAAAATGTAAGAGGGCAGATGGCAGATGTATGTGAAAGGTAGATAAAAGGTGAAAATGTAATTATAAAAAATGTAAAACAAAAATATTATGAATGAAAAGACACAACTACTATTAGACAGGACTTTTAAGTTTGGTATCAATATGCTTAAATTTTTAAAGAAGTTACCTGTTGATTCAATTTATAAAGTTCCTGTTTTTCAATTAGCAAGGTCTTCTGTTTCTATTGGTGCTAATTATGAAGAGGCACAAGGTGCAGTTTCAAGAAGAGACTTTTCTCATAAAATTGGTATATCATATAAGGAGTCATTAGAAAGTGTTTATTGGTTGAGGATTTTAAAAGAATTGTATCAACAGGATATGTATAAAAAAGATTTTGAATCATTTCTTATAGAAGCTATCGAATTGAAAGCTATATTTGCAGCGATTAAAAAATCATCAAATGAAAATAAGTAAGAATTCCTTAAAGAATAAATTACATTTTACATCCCTAAACATAAAACATACCTCTGCCATCTGCCCTTTTACATCTTACATGAATAAATAGAATTATGAATGAAACATTAAAACCAATTCTCGAAGCAGAATTAAAATCAATCAAAGAAGCCGGATTATATAAATCCGAACGAATAATTACTTCTCATCAAGGAGCTGATATTTCCATCAGTACTGGTCAGAAAGTAATTAATTTTTGCGCTAATAATTATCTTGGATTATCATCTCATCCAAAGGTTATTGAAGCAGCAAAGAAAGCTATTGACAGTCATGGATATGGTATGTCTTCCGTTCGATTTATTTGTGGAACTCAGGATATACATAAGGAACTGGAAGCTAAGATAACTAAGTTTCTTGGCACGGAAGATACCATTCTTTATGCCGCAGCTTTTGATGCAAATGGAGGTATATTTGAACCTCTTTTTAATGAGCAGGATGCAATCATTTCAGATGAATTAAATCATGCTTCAATCATTGATGGAGTAAGACTTTGCAAGGCTCAGCGCTTCCGTTATAAGAATAATAATATGGAAGATTTGGAGGTGCAATTAAAAGCCGCCGAAAATTGCAGAAACAAAATTATTGTTACCGATGGAGTGTTCTCTATGGACGGAACTATTGCTCAATTAGATAAGATTGTTGCTTTAGCTGAGACTTATAAAGCATTAATTATGATTGATGAATGCCATGCATCTGGCTTTATGGGGAAGACAGGAAGAGGAACACATGAACATAGAGGAGTTATGGGAAAGATTGATATTATTACTGGAACTCTTGGTAAAGCTTTAGGTGGTGCATCAGGTGGTTTCACATCAGGTAGAAAAGAAATAGTAGAATTGTTACGTCAGCGATCAAGACCTTATTTATTTTCGAACACAGTTGCTCCTTTTATTGTCGGAGCTTCTATTGCAGTAATGGATATGCTTACCGAAACTACCGCTTTGCGAGATAAATTATTTGAGAACACTGTTTATTTCCGCAAAGCAATGACTGATGCAGGCTTTGATATCAAACCGGGTGAACATCCTATCGTTCCAATCATGTTATATGATGCAAAATTATCACAAGACTTTGCAGCAAAACTATTAGAAGAAGGTATTTATGTAATAGGATTTTATTACCCTGTAGTTGCAAAGGGATTAGCTCGGATAAGAGTTCAAATCTCCGCAGGACATGAAAGACATCATCTTGATAAAGCTATAACAGCCTTTGTTAAAGTAGGAAAAGAACTTGGAGTGTTGAAATAATTAATCGTATTATTTCGATTAATTTATTTAGTTGAAGTATAATACTTCAATTGAAGTTCACTTCCATCAAAAACAGCATACGAACTTGATTTAAACCATTCGCCAAGATTAATATATTGACTCGTTTCATTAAGTTTTATATCTAAAGGAAGATGACGATGCCCGAAAATGAAATAATCATAATGGGTTTTCTTTAGTATCTCTTTACAATATATAACTAGATATTCCTTTTCTTCACCTAAAAATTTATTATCTGTTTCTTCATTATATATCCTGCTTTTTTTTGACCAGTAATTAGCGATTCTTAATCCAAGATTCGGATGAATCCTTGCAAACATCCACTGACAAAATTTATTTGCAAAAACTTTTTTCAAAAACTTGTAACTATGGTCTCCGGGTCCTAATCCATCTCCATGACCAATCATGAATTTCTTTCCATTAAATTCTCTTATCACAGGTTTACGATGGAGGGTTACATTTAATTCTTTTGGCAGATAATCAAATATCCACATATCATGATTTCCGGTAAATAAATGAACAGGAATTCCACTATCTGTTAGCTCAGCAATCTTACCTAATATCCTAACAAAACCTTTCGGAACAGCTTTATTGTATTCAAACCAGAAATCAAATAGATCTC
>Ga0206937_10084_pt1 | contig 29844 bp, 21 predicted proteins | sample Alteio_BWOrgHeat_11_FD_152923 | JGI IMG/M metagenome (GOLD analysis project Ga0206937, IMG submission 152923) | Enriched cells from forest soil in Barre Woods Harvard Forest LTER site, Petersham, Massachusetts, United States -... | ecosystem: Environmental > Terrestrial > Soil > Temperate forest >... | reverse complement strand
AAACTCAAGGATCCATTGCACGCATAGAATCGTAGTCGGTTAATTTTCGTCGCCTCGATTGACTGCGGATTCACTTTTGCAGTTGGTGGCTGATACGCCCTTACCAGTCGGTCATTTGAGAATTCTCAATTTCAGAGAATCGCAGTCCTTCAAAATGCACTTCATGCATTTCATGCGGTATAGCGGCAACCTCAGATCGTGAGTTCATTGTTCATCTTTTTTGGACGAGTTTTATAGATCGAAAGGAAGTGACTGATTATGAAAAAATTAGGATCTCTCAAAGAGATTCAAATTGGGAAGTTGTCGGCCTTCTTTGAAATGGCTCTTTGTTTAATTTGTTTTGGTTGCGGCGGTTCTACCACAACCCTTGGCGACGTTGCACCGACATCAAAACCAATACCAACGCCGACACCAACGCCGACACCAACGCCGACACCAACGCCGACACCAACGCCGACACCAACTCCGACACCAACTCCGACACCAACTCCGACACCAACTCCGACACCAATTACCGCAAATAACCTCTACGTGTCGACAAATGGCTCCGATTCCAATCCAGGTACGCTGTCCGCGCCGTTATTGACCATTCAGGGTGCCGCCAGAAAAGCCGTACCTAATACGATAATTCACGTCGCATCAGGGACGTACGTCGGAAATATAACTACAAGGGCAAGCGGCACGGCGTCCGCACATGTTACCTATGTATCGGACTCCGCCCAAGGCGCGAAAATTATTGGCAGCGGGGTTGGCATTGCCTGGACAGATGAAGGAGATTATGTGGAGATCGTTGGTTTCGACATTAGCACAACAGGGAGAATTGGATATTATGGTGTTGGATCATATGGAACCATCAGTAACTGTCTAGTTCACGACGTAACATCTAGTGATGACTTTAGTGGAAATGGTGGAGCGGGGATTGATATTCTGGGAAATAATTGGACAATCTACGACAATATCATTCGCAATATTGATGCGGCGGCAGTAACAGGACACACTATCACGCACGGGATTTATATCGCAGGCGCAAATGCACTTGTCTACAATAACGTGATCGCAAGCGTTGCCGCTTACGGCATCCAGCAATGGCATGGGGCCACGACTTCTATTATCGTCAATAATACAATATTCAATACCTACGGCGGAATATTGGTTGGGGCGGGCGATGCCGGTGCCTTACCAAATGGATCTCAGAATAACTTTGTCGCCAACAACATCTCGGTCAATAACATACGCTATGGGATTACGGAGGATGGAATAACATCTGACAACACGTATGTTAACAATTTAGTTTTCAACAATCCCATTAACATCTTCACCAATAGCAGTGGTGACGTGGTCCAGGGAACGTTGATGACGGACCCGTTATTTGTATCTTATGTTGGGAACGGAACAGGGAATTATTCGTTGCAAAGCGACTCTCCCGCAATTAAAGCCGGCACTTTGTCGAATGCCCCCGTTACCAATATAATCGGGGTTTTCAGAGTGCAAGATGGCGGTGTAAATATCGGCGCCTACTAGCGCTCAGACGCGAAATGCAAATAATCAATTAATCCACATGACAAATATCAATACAAAATGGTGCGATAAAAGGTATGAATCAAGGTGCGATCGTTTCCTCCAATTATTTGTCAATTTTGCCGCGTTCAATATGAAAAATCGGGCGAGATAAAAAGCCGTTGAATAGACCGGCTCGATCCCCGAGTTAATATCGCTAATCTTATTTATGGCGCGTTAACACTAAGCAAATGTCGAAAAACAAGTTACCATTTTTTCGCCTGAATATTTATTTCGCATTGATGGGGTGCTTTTTCGTTGCGTTAGAAATCTCAGCAGGACAGCACTCGCCAATCGATGACCAAACAGCGTCGCCAACTCGCAATTTGTACGTATCGACGGTTGGTTCCGACTCTAATCCGGGAACCTCATCCGCTCCATTCTTGAGCATAGAAGCGGCATCTCGCGTCGCACTGCCAAACACGACGATTCACGTTGCCCCTGGAATTTACAAGGGAAATATCATTACGGAAGCTAGTGGCACAGCTCCAAATCACATTATTTACGTATCTGACCAAAAACAAAAAGCAAAAATAATTGGAACCGGATCGGAAATTGCATGGATTAATCACGGAGATTACGTTGAATTGAATGGCTTTGACATTAGCACAAGTGGGCGGATTGGATTTTACAGCACGGGCTCTTATGGTTTAATTCACCATTGTTTAGTTCACGATATTCTGCTTAGTGGCGGTTCGACAGATAACGGCGGGGCCGCGATCGATTTTGTCGGAAAGAACTGGATTGTCTCCTATAACACTATTCGAAATATTGACGTTGCCAGGCATTCTGGAAGCGCTAACGTGCAAGGGATTTATATCGCGGGTGCAAATGCGCTTGTTTATGGAAACAGGATTTCTGGCGTTGCCGCTTATGGCATTCATCAATGGCACGGTGCCACTAAGTCTCTCATAATGAATAATACAATTTTCAATTCATTTGGAGGAATACTAATTGGTTCTGGGGATAGCGGGGCGTTACCCGACGGTTCGAAATCCAACTTCGTGATCAGCAATATTGCCAGCAACAATCTAGGATATGGAATTAGAGAGTACGGAGTAACGTCCGAAAATACCTACATCGACAACGTCGTCTTCAACAATCAAATCAATATCGAAATTGACCGCCCCGGAGATGTCGCAACCGGGACCATAGTGGCCGATCCGATGTTCGTAAAATATTTGCCGGATGGCATGGGTGACTATCACCTGAAACATGGGTCTCCAGCGACAGGAAGAGGCGATTTGATCAGCTCACGCGATACGACAGCGGCCCGCTGGATGAAACCTTGAGAGTATATGGAATCGATTTGATTTTGCCGCGCAGGGCTGCACGGGGGAGATGGGTTTCGCTGCGCAGATTAAAGAAGCGGGGAGGGCGCTATTCCCTCCCCGACATTCAACTATTTACTCGCGGTTTCTATCTGCGTTTCTATCCGCATTAATAGGCGCCAATATTTGGTTTCGTTCCGGACCAACCCGCATCGACTAAATCGGTGATCGGTGCATTGATTGGCGTCCCGCTGCCTATTGCCGGCGAGCCTGGTTGTAATCGATAATTTCCAGTTCCGTTCGCAAGATAGCTAACAAATAGAGGGTTGGCTATAATGGTGCCGCTGATAACATCCCCTGTATTTCCGATCGCTGTATTGGTTTGATTGTTGAAGACAAGGTTATCGACATAAGTATTTTTCGATGTGACGCCATATTCACGAATGCCGTAGCCAACATTGTTGACAGAGATATTGTTAGCGACATAGTTATTCTGTGACCCATTTGCCAGCGCCCCACCATCGCCGGCACCGATAAGAATTCCACCAAACGAATTGAATACAGTGTTATTCACGATGATGGAAGTAGTCGCCCCGTGCCATTGTTGAATTCCATAGGCCGCAACACCGGAAATTAAATTGTTATGGACCAGTGCATTTGCGCCAGCGATATATATACCTTGAACCGAAGAATCTCCTGATACTCGGGCGATGTCGATATTGCGGATGATGTTATCGTAGACTGTCCAATTGCTTCCGATGAAGTCGATCGCGGCGCCGCCATTTCCATTTTTCCCGCCACTTAGCATGATGTCGTGAACTAGGCAGTTGTGAATTGAACCGTAGGAACCTGTGCTGTAAAAGCCAAGACTTCCACTTGTGCTTATATCAAATCCGCTTACTTCGATGTAGTTGCCGCTGTTGATCCATGCGATGCCCGTTCCGGTACCAACAATTTTGGCGCCTTGCGCAACGTCGGAAATATAGATGATATGTGCCGATGTTGTACCTGTTGCCCCTGTCGATATGTTGCCGCTATATGTCCCTGCAGCCACGTGTATCGTAGTGCTAGGCTTGGCCGCACGCGATGCAGCTTCAATCGTCAAGAACGGTGCGGATTGGGTTCCTGAATTCGAGTCCGAACCGCTGGTTGCAACATAAAGGCTATATGTGGTGGTTGTTGCTGGAGTCGGTGTTGGAGTGGGTGTTGGTGTGGGTGGTGGCGCGGGAATCGGTGTAGGTAATGCGCCCAAGTTATTTGCCGGCGAGAGTGTTTGCAAATGATAGTCACCGGTGCCATTTGCCAGGTAATCGACAAACAATGGGTTGGCGACCAGCGGACCTTTGACAACGTCTCCGGAGCTATCAATTACTGTATTGGTTGGATTGTTGTAGACAAGGTTATCGACATAGGTGTTCTTTGACGTTATGCCGTATTCCCGAATTCCATATCCCAGATTATTGACGGAAATGTTGTTGGCTACGTAATTGTTTTGGGAGCCGTTCGGCAAGGCGCCGCCGTCGCCGGCACCAATTAATATTCCACCAAACGTATTAAATATGGTGTTATTTACAATGGTTGATGCCGTCGCACCATGCCATTGTTGAATTCCATATGCTGCAACGCCGGAAATTAAATTATTGTGAACTGAGGTGTTCGCACCAGAGATATAGATGCCTTGAACACTCGAATCTCCTGTTACGCGCGCTGCGTCAATGTTGCGAATAATATTATCGTAAATGTACCAATTACTTCCCAGCACGTCGATCCCGGCGCCACCATTGCCATTCTTACCTCCACTTAGCATGACGTCGTGGACCAGACAATTGTAGATCGAGCCAAAAGAGCCAGTGCTGTAAAAGGCTAGGCTTCCGCTGGTGCTAATGTCAAATCCATTGACTTCGATATAGTTCCCACTGTTGGTCCATGCAATTCCGGTACCAGTGCCGACGATTTTCGCGCCCTGAGTCATATCGGATACGTAGATGACGTGACTGCTCGATGTGCCTGATATTGAAGTCGAGAAATTCCCTGCGTATGTCCCGGCGGCAACGTGAATTGTCGTACTTGGCTTAGCAGCACGAGACGCCGCCGCAATGGTCAAAAATGGCGCTGAACGCGTGCCTGGATTGGAGTCTTTTCCCTGTGTAGAAACGTACAATTCATACGTAGTGGAAGGTGATGGTGCGGTCGGTAACGATGTTGCTTTATCGGAAAGTTCTGGGGTGACCGTTGCACTGACACTACTGCTTGCGCTGCCGTTATTGGCTGAACCATTGCCATCAGATGAGCCACTTCCGCCACAGGCGGCGAGCAATGATGGAAGTATGCCGAAAACCAAAGCGCGTTTTTTAACGTTTCTCGAAGATATGAAATTCATAATTAACTCTCAAAAGTTGACGTAAGGAAATACTCAAACGTCAAACAATGTTAATTAATGCGATTCATAAATGCAAGATAAATTTCATATTATGAAATAACCATGGCTATTAGGCAATCCGCTCAAGCTAGAGAAGATTGCCTTGTGTAATTCTCGTTTTCTATTTCTCATTGCAACTCAGGAGAATCAAATTGTGGCGAGCGCAAAAGAATTGAGGACATGCAAATCGCGAGGGACAGTGCAATAGCACCTACTCGACAATTTGGTCATTGAGTGTTGCAGGAGGGTTTTATAGTTCAAGTCTGAGTAATGCTCAGACCTGAAGAATGGCTTCATGCATTTTTGCGATAAAGCCGTTAATGATTTTGCGAGGTGGCGCGAACGTCCGGCTCGTTGGAATGCCGTCCAATTTCCTATGACATTGAGCAAGATAAAGACGACGAGCGACAAACATTGCCATCGGTTCGCCCAACAGTAGTGTTGGCGACAACTACATTAAGACGCACCAAAATGTGTTCTAGGTTTTAATTTTTGCGCGCCCTTTTTGCATCGATTGCCCCTTTCATTTTGAGTCCATCTAGACTGAATTTATGGCTTGTCGTCGATGAAGTGTCTGTATAGGCGCTATCCATATTTTCGATAAATTTCCTTGAAGCTTTGTTACGGCCAAGCTTATGTGTGCGGGCAAATTGCGTTTTTTGTTCGTCCGGTTTTCTGACTTCAAGTGCGTTGGTTATCGAAAATCCTTCAGCCATTCTTGCTACAACGCGTTCCGCAAGTAATTTTTTGGAATAGCTTGGCACTACGCCTGTCATGACAACCACATTATCCTTCACCTTTATATCAAAATCATCTACATCAACTAGCGACTCTAATTGCAACTCATCTGTAATAAGTTTATGAATATCAGTGTCGGATCTCATAATGGCTACCTCCATAATGGGTTAGTGTAGCCAATGGATATTAGTGAGTTTTGATATTACGCAATTCGAGTAATTTTACTTGCGCCATCTCATTTCTTTTTGAAGCATCAATCCGTACACACTTGACCAAGTATGCAATGCAAATCAAATCCGTTTCGATTCATGCGCTTGCGCTAGGCTAATGCTTATGTCTCCAGGTTTCAAAGCCCTTGTCGACGGTCATGGCCCAGAGCGCCAGAATCACAACCACTGCACCAACGATCAATGAATGCATCATTGCCTCTTTTTGATCGGAAAAGCCTAATATCCACGGAGCGATTATTAGCCAGATGCCAAATAGTGCGTTCAGTGCCTCTTCCCAAGCACGTGGCAAGTAGACTGCGTAAGCCGAAAAAATTACGATTGCGGCGCCAATCACATACGCGTTCCAAGAAATGGCTGGGACACCGGCCGGAAATATCATGACCATCGGCGAAATAAACAACCAAATTCCAATCGCCAGATTGACCCAGTCCTGCCAACGAACTTCACTTTGATTCGTGTCCATAGTTGATCACCTTTCATTCGCAAATGCACACCATCAATCTCAATTAAATATGGCATTGTTCAATCAATGGCGTGGTCTCTGCAGATTGTAAAAACGACGACTGTTATGCGCATAATGATGCATTAGCGGTAAGGAGTTATTGAATTGCTATATGCTTTGCGGTGCTCCCGGTCTTTTTCGGCAGCGTTAATTCCAATACACCGTCGCCGTATTTTGCTTGAGAATTGTCGTCATCGACTTCTTGCGGCAGGGAAAAACTACGAGAAAGCTGTCCATACTTCCGTTCACGGTACATCACAGTCTCGTTATTGATATCATTTTCCTGTTTTGTCTCAGCGTAGATCGACACTTGATTTCCATCAATTGACACTTTGATGTCTTCCTTTTTTACGCCAGGCATCTCAGCCTTGACGACGTAGTTTTTTTCATTCTCGGCGACATCAATTCTAATTGTCGTCGGTAATTCAACTCCACGTAGTCGGGAAAAAAATGGGAACTCACCAAAAATATCTTCAATATTGCTACGAAACGGATCAAGCCGTGCCATATCTAATATTGGATCGAATCGAATAAGACTATTAGCCATCACTCACCTCAAGTTGTTATTGAAACCGTTATAGAAAATTGCGATGCAATGAAATTCATACGCCATTTGCGCACCCGATAGAGACAAACCCGCAATGTATGCTCCATGCACAAATAAAGTATATGAATGACCATCTCTTCAGGTTTGAGAAAAATCAACCAAGCACAGTGTTTACACCGCGGCGCAGCAATATACCGATCCTTGTTTTTCAGTGTCATGGCACTTAATAATCTTGACCAATATCACTGAAAAAGGCTGGCGATGGATTTGCTTTGACAGAAAAAAATTTTCGAAATTTCGCGACAGTAATTTTACGGTAACCTATCTTGTCGCAACAGTGTCGCTTCCAAAATCAGCTGGCGCTGATTCGTCGCCTATTTCTAACAGGGTCGCCACTTCCTCATCTGTGATTTGTTCGAAATTCAAATACCATTTCCCGACTGCGCAAAATCGCTCTGGTGTTTGGAGGCAAATAATCTCATCGGCTGTGGACTGCAAATTTTTACAAATTTCTGGAGTTGCAACGGGAACTGCGATAATGAGTGATTCCGGCTTAGCGGCGCGAACGACATGAGCGGCCACTTCCATCGTCGCGCCAGTGGCCACGCCATCGTCTACCAAGATTACGTTACGCCCTTCAAGGTCCAATGAACGATGGTGTTTTCGGTATATGCTTTCGCAATGGTCCATTTCGTTAAGTCGGCGTTGCACTGCGGCTTCAATCACTTGGTTCCGAATGTCAAGAACACTAACCGCATTTTCTCGCAATATACAAGTTCCATTGCTTGATATGGCGCCAATGGCATACTCTTCATTACCGGGCAAAGACAGTTTTTTAACTAATAGAATGTCGAGCGGTAATTCAAGCAGCTTCGCAACTGCATATCCTACGGGTACGCCACCACGGGGTAATGCAACGACGATTGCATTCTGATGGCGGTAGAAGGCAGAAAGTCGGCGTGCCAATAATTCACCGGCCTCAAGTCGATCCTTGAATCGTTCAAAGATGTTGATTGACTTCATTAGCACATAGAATTTTCACAAAACGGGTTTGTGACTCAACAATTTAATTTTAGATGTGCGCCTTTTCGATGCTAATGGTTTTCTGAAAATACCGAAGTGCCATTAGCATAGAACGCATCAAAACATCGCCCACATCCCTGACAAAATATGAATTCTCTTTTTACATCCCTTTGACGAAGCGCCAATTGCAAATGGGCTTTGCAGACCGGGCAAGTTTCCCTCATATACCCTGCACTACGCACATCTCCCAACATATATCCAACATCGTGATGATCTGAATTTAGTATTTCAAAAAGATCTAATTCAACAAGAAATATGGCAGAACGCTTTGACCGCTTCTCTGTCTCAAAATCGAGATTTCTATAATTATTGGAATCGTCTGATGAATCCGTCATATTTGAATATTGTTTGAAAATTGCTTTTAAATGTGTGTTTGTTTTCATTGATATGTGATTTCACCCAACTTGCCAGTCTATGGAATTTTAAATTCGCAAATCCTTGCGGAGCACTCGCGGCAATTTCAACAGCATGCAATTTCACTTTTTGATGCGGCGTTGCAAATATTCGAGATGAGTTCTAGAGAGAAAAAATTTATACGCCGCGTCGTTTGCAGTCAACAACTTGTCGCACGATCATCCGCGATGCAAAGTGATCAAGCATTTCTGAAAAATATAAAATTATTGTTGGGCTCTGCATTTTTATCGTTTATAGAACGAAACAAAGAAGGCTGATTTGATTTTTCTCAATGGATTGAAGTGAAAATAAAAGACAATTACCAGGTATTAAACTCTAAGGAGAACTTCATGGAGATTAGAGACATTTCGAATCTTCTCACCATCGATGAACATGCATTCCATAAGCTACTCGACGGGAATGGAAAGGTGCATGTTCGTATCGATAATTTCGGTAAATATTATGTTCCATTTGTCTTTTTTACCGATCCGGAAGTGGGTGAGATAGTGCCGCAGGGTGTCGTTGTTAGAAATGATTGCATGTTTGCGGCGAAGACCAAGGAAGAAGTTTTTTCGGTAATAAAGGAATTCGCGGACGAATCGGATCTAGATAAGATCAACACAATTGAATGACCTCTTTGAACTGGATATATTTGTTCATCAAACGTCTATTAATCGATTCTTCGTTCAGTAACCATTTCCTTGTATTCGTAATTGCCAAAGCTTGAGCTTTATCAAGCTACTGAATACCGTAATTCATTAACTTGTTGTATAACAGCGTGGCCAAATCTATGTGTCGGATGATTAATAAAACACATATGGCGGTAAGTTTCATTCGCTAACGAAGTGTCGTCACATTTTCAACCAGAGCATTGAAAGGATATGACATGAATAAACTTATTAAGCGTGCTTCTTGGTCGAAAGAAGCAATGTCAGAAATGAATAACTATGCACAAAAGAAAACAGAAGAGTTAAATGTCGTAACCAGCGGTTCAGAAACAAAATCGGTTCCCATTAACAATCCACTAAACGGGTACGATGCGTCAATGCGGCGCCATGCGGCCGCGTGCGAGGCTGGTCGTTAGAACTTCGCTATTACATTTGATGAAGACAGGCGATGGCTAACGCGTCAGAAGGTGTTAACGATTACGACCCTAAACGTCTTTTGGACGCGCTGATAGAAAAACTCGAACTAAAAAATGATGCAGCGCTGTCTCGCGTGTTAGAAGTGGAGGCACCTATGATTAGCAAAATTCGACATGGAAAACTTCCAATAGGTGGCATTATGCTATTGAGGATGCATGATGCCAGCGGATTGAGTATCAAGGACCTGCGCGATTTGATGGGAGATCGGCGCCGGAAGTTTCGCTTGCTTCCGGCACCAGCGTCAAAAAAATCTGACGTTATTCGCTAAAAAATCGAATCGTCGATCCATTAACGTATTTCAACGCCGCTCAAATGTGCGTCGCAATTAGGCAGTAGGGGAGGGCGGTATGATGCCGCTTAATTTAGCTTCCAACGTTTTGAAGGTGGTAATGTCGATGAACGTCATCACGACTCCGTCAATGACATTCTCTAACGTCTTATATGGCATGATACGTACTTTGAACCAACGTCCGTCATTGGCCGCTAATTGCTTTTCAATAAAAAGTAATGTACGTAGCACGCTTGTTGCGTCCTCGCTGAGGTCCGGATAGCAGAGGCTATTGACTATATCGGTCAGTGGGCGGCCGACATCTGCTGGAATCAGTTTGAACATGCGTGTGACTTGGTAGGTAAAGCGACGAACATTCAAGTTATGGTCCAAGAAGATAATGGCAAGCTCCGCGCTATCTAGCAAATTCTGAAGATCACTATTAATAGTGGATAAATTTTCCACTTTTGATTGCAACTCGGCGTTAACGGTTTGTAACTCTTCGTTCAATGATTGAATTTCTTCCCTGGACGTCATCATCTCTTCGTTTGCCGACTGCAATTCTTCATTCATCGATTGCAATTCTTCGTTTACGGAAGTCAATTCCTCCTTTGAGGTTTGCATTTCTTCTTGTGCTACTTTGATTGCCAACTGCGCTTGAATCAACTCTTCTTCTTCAACAAGCGTGGTTTTGCGTGAAGATTTTCGTTGCTTTGCTGCGGACGGCAAGTTTGTTACATCCCAAAAAGCAATTACTGTCATTCCCTGCAATATTTCGGGTGTTTCAATTGGTTGCACGGTGATATTGACGAGATGGTCGGATTCCTTCGAGTCACTAATCTTAAGGCCTTCCAGAACCAGTTTTTTGTTAGTTTTATTAACCGTTTTTAACGCGCTTGCAAGTTGATATCGCAAACTTTCCCGTGTCATCGTATAGATATTCAAATTCGCCTTGCCGGCGGCTGGCTCCAGGTATTTTCCGGTGGAACCATTGAAATAGGTGATGTCTCCATCAGTATTGACCAATACGGCAGCAGGTGACAGATTACGTAATAGAAACTGCTCGGCTTGATATTGAAAATTAAATTGGGTCTTGTTCAAAGTGGATGATTCAAGTCTCTTTTTTAATGGCGTCAATCGTCGGCTGGGAAAATCAATGGCGCCAGGAGAAATTAAATTAATGCGTTGATATAAATGAATTTTGTTGGAAGTGGATCTAAATAAGTTGGTAAAGCTGCCTATCGACTCAGCGCTTCCAACGAGCAAAATTCCAGAATTATTCAATGCATAATGAAATAGAGGAATTAATTTGTGTTGTAGTTCCGCCGTGAGATAGATTAATAAATTTCGACAGCTTAGAATATCGAGCTTTGTAAAAGGCGGATCCATCGCAATGTTTTGCGGTGCGAAGATGATCATGTCCCGGATTTCCTTGTTGACCCGATAGCCTTTATTTTCTTCCACAAAGAAGCGATTAAGGCGATCCGCAGAAACATCGGCAGCAATGTTGGTCGGATAAATTCCAGATCGCGCTTTTTGGACTGTCTCCGGATCCAAATCGGTCGCAAAAATTTGCAGCGAGAAGCGTCCCTTCGGTTTTAATTGCTCGATTGTTTCCTTAAAAACAATGGCCAACGAGTAGGCCTCTTCCCCTGTCGAGCATGCCGGCACCCAGGCACGCAATGCTTTGCCTTCCGGGTGGGCTGCCACCAATGCCGGAAGTCCATCTGTTTTTAGATATCCCCACACTTCCGGGTCGCGAAAAAAATTGGTTACGCCTATTAGCAATTCCTTAAAAAGAAGATCGACTTCCTTTGGATTTTCCTGAAGATAACGGACGTAATTGGCAAGTGTTTCAATTTTATGCAATCCCCTTCTTCGTTCAATTCGGCGATACAGCGTACTTTTCTTATACAAAGAAAAGTCGTTGCCGGTATGGTCGCGCAAAAGGATAATAATTTTCTTCAGCGCACTGTCGGTTTTGACGGCCAATGTAGCGTGATCGGTCTGATCTAGTCGCACGCTATGAAGATAAGAGAAAATCTTTCCTGGCAATTCTTGCGGTGGCGCAATGACGTCTACCAGGCCGGCATCAATTACACTACGCGGCATGCTATCAAATTTCGCCGTGGATGGCTCCTGCGCCATTGTAAGGCCGGCATTTTCTTTAATGGCACGCATCCCCAGAGTGCCATCGGAACCCATGCCGGATAAAATAATGCCGATCGCTCTTTCTTTCTGATCCAGCGCTAAGGCACGAAAAAAGAAATCGATGGGCAATCGGACTCCGCGCGGCGTAATCGGATCGAGCAAATGCAAAACTCCGTGTAATATAGAAAGATCCTTGTTTGGTGGTATGACGTAGACACAATTAGGCCTAATTTTCATGCGGGTAGCGGCCTGGGCCACATTCATTGATGTACTGCGCTGAAGTATTTCCGGCAGCATTCCTGCATGGGTCGGGTCAAGGTGTTGAACCACAACAAAAGCCAGATCGGAGTCTTTGCGGACGTGTTGCAGAAATTGTTCCAATGCTTCTAGGCCGCCAGCGGAAGCGCCGATGCCAACTATCTGAAGAGTATCCTGTACGCCTGTTTTTTCTTTCGTTGCAGAGGTAACGGGGATATTTGTCGTGGATTTCTCGTTTTCGCTTGAATTAGGCATAAATATAGATTTTCTTGTGTTGGCCACCGCCCTGATCGGATCCTTTGGGCCCCTAGGCGATCCCTCTAGTTTTTGTTTCCTGCCCTTTGAAGTTTACCACTTAAGACAAAAAATCTGTGAATAACTCACGGTCCGTGGTCGGTGCAAGCGCCAAATTCAGTTTAATCTCGAGTGTTTAATGCTGCAGAGAATCCAATTATTTCCTTGGACATTTTCTTGCTGCTGTCTAATTCATTAATCGAATGGCGAACATTGCGCATCGCCAATAGAAGCCTGTCAAACGAAACGAGCTTCTCACTTCCATCCAAAACTTCCTTGAGCGCAATTTCTGCAGCCGCGGCAGCACCCGCAAAATCTGCCAATCGCATTATGCTAGCCACCCCATGCAATTCGTGAACCAGTCGCGCCGCTCCTTCTACGTCTCCGTTGTGATAGCGACGCAGCGCCTTGTCGACGTCGGCGCCATGGCGAACAACAAATTCTTCCAGAAATTTCTCATATTTTTCGAGGTCGCCGCCAAAATCTTTGGTTGCCGCAACGAGATCGAGAACGGGAAAATCGATTGCAATTTCCCCCTCTTCTGGGATGCGTGACACCTCGGATGGTGTTTTTCCCTCATTTTTTTTACAATTGTTCGCCAAAATATCAAGTAAGCGATCCACATCGATCGGCTTTGCGACATGACCGACCATTCCTGCAAGACGCGTTTTCTCGCTGTCTCGCTGCGAAACGTGCGCCGATAACGCTACGATAGGGATCGTCAACAGTCCGAGTTCTTCGCGAATCATTCGCGTGGCGGTATAGCCATCCATCCCCGGCATTTGAATATCCATTAGTATGGCGTCGAATTGAATGTCCGCTCGACGCAATACTTCCACGGCGGCAAATCCGTTGGCTGCGATCGTGACTTCAGCTCCGGCCCGCGAGAGAATTTGCTCAATCACTTGCTGATTAATTTCATTGTCTTCAGCGACTAGCAAATGCATGCCTGCGAGGCGTCGATCTACCTTGAACGATTTGGAAGCATACCCGATGGTCTCGCCGGCATGCACCCGTTTAATCGCATCCAACAAATTGCATCGCAACACCGGCTTGGTCAATATCACGTCAAAAGTTTCGATGTCGGATTCGGCGACAATACGATCATGTTCAAACGCCAAAGCCATTAAAATGACGACCGGCAAAGCTATGTCTGGCATTGCCATCGCTTGTTTGATCATTTGGATGCCGTCCATCCCAGGCATATGCCAATCAAGGAGCACGTAGTCGTAGTAATTTCCTTCGGCGGTGCTGCGGCGTAATTCCTTCAATCCGAGCGTCGCAGAGGCGACAACGGTCGCGGTCCAATTGAAGGACACACAAAGATTTTCCAGAATTTTCCTGGCCAGAGGATGATCATCAATAATCAAGACATTCAAATTTTCCAATTCCGCGTCGGGAGGCGATGCAACAGCGTGTTCGTCCACGCCAAGTGTCACGGAGAAGAAGAATTCGCTGCCTTGTCCATGGACGCTTTTTACAGAGATTTGACCTCCCATCAGTTCTGTAATGCGGCGGCAAATCGCTAAACCCAGCCCCGTGCCACTATAGCGTCGATCTGCCGACGAATCTGATTGAACAAACTCCTTAAATATGTCTTGCAATTGTTCTTGCGGAATGCCGATGCCGGTGTCGCGTACTGCAAATTGCAGAGTCACGTTACCGGAAAATTCTGAAATTCTACGTATCGACAGAACAATTTCCCCAATGTCGGTAAATTTGATCGCGTTGCCCATCAAATTCAACAGAATTTGTTGCAATCGCATGGAATCGCCAATCAATGAATCTGGAATATCGTTTGGCATGTCAATGAGAATTTCAATGGATTTCCCGCGAATGCCACCCGATACGACTGCCACTACAATTTGAAGCACATCATTCAATGAGAAAGGCATTTTTTCCAAAATCAATGCGCCTGCTTCAATTTTCGAAAAATCGAGCACATCATCGATCAACGCGCGTAACGCGCGCGCCGAACGCTGAATATTCTGTACATATTCTCGCTGACGTTGATCGAGCTCGGAATCGACCAACAATTCCGTCAATCCCACCACCGCATTTAAAGGAGTGCGAATTTCATGGCTTATAGTCGCCAAAAAGGTGCTCTTGGTCACATTGGCAGCTTCTGCCTCCCTGGTTCTCTCCTCCAATTCGACATTGAGCGCACCTATATTTTGGGTACGTTCCGTCACCTGTTGCTCAAGCTGTTGTCGATTGATATTGCGCTCTTTTTCTAGCGCCTCAGCAGCATTTTTATGCTCGGTTATATCTTGTAAGATTCCACGCAGGCCGACTATGTCGCCATTATTATTGCGATAAGCTTGACAGCGGATATCAATCCAGATATCCGTTCCATTTTCGCGGAATGCAGGTATTTCCAACGCATATCCGATTCCCGTACGCATCGTCTTTCGTGATGCGATTTGCAATTTCCTCCATATTTTAGGTGGAAATAAAGTCTGCGCGTGATCGATTATTGGTGAGCGCATTTCGCGTCCGAATATCCGGCATATCTCGACCGAGGTCCAAATTGCGTCCGTTTCCATTTCCCAACGCCAGCTGCCCAGGTGCGCAACGGATTGCGCCCATTCCAATTCCTGCTCACGCTCAATGATCGCCTGTTTGCGTTGGGCTAATAAATGAGATGCTTTCCCGATTTCTTTGGCAACCGCCCCCACTTCGTGAATAGGGATTGTGAAAGAAGTCACCGACTGACTCAATCCCAATTGTTGGGCGATTGTCTTGAGCAAAAGAACTGAGCTACTAATGCGTGCGGCAATCAACCCCGCCAGTGAAAGCCCCAGTGTCAATGCAGCACACGTCGCGAAAATCAACAACATCATGGTGCGCTGCAGCTCAGCAGTCAGTACTTTTTTGGGTAACGTGAGGACGACGGTCCAATTGGATTCGGGTGATCTATTGAACGTAATATATTTCGACATGCCATTCGTGCCCTCCGATTCAAAACTACCTTCACGTGCCTGACCGATTCTCTGTAGGATTTCTGGTTGCAATGTCGTACCGATTAATGCTTCCGTGTCGTGCGTTCCCGCCACAACGGTACCTGTGCCGTCGAAAATCGTAACTTGGAAGCTAGCGTCCAATTTTTGCCAGCTCAATAGCTTTGTGAGTTGTGATGGCAAGATGGTGGCCAATAACGCGTACTTGACCAATCCATCCTTTGTAATCGGAACGCCAACTGAAAACATCATTTGGTCAGACATCTTCCCCCGAAACAAATTGGAAACGTTTGGGCCTTTGGTACTAAACATTCTCCTCAACATAACTTGGTCGTCCATCTTTGAAAGCGAGGCACCGTAACTGCGACGCGTCGACATCTTCAACTCCCCGCCCGGAGCTACCAAGACAATGCTGTCCACATTTAAATAGGGCAAGATCCTCCCGGCTTGCTCATGTAGCGTAAGAAAATCGTTATTGGCGAGAGACTCTGAACTGCCGAGAACAAGAAGGGCTGCCTCAACGCGAGCAAAGTCCCGATCCATCGCAGTGGCCAGAACATGTGCCTCGCCCTCCAGGTGGCCGAGCAACTGGCTCTTTTCGCGTTCATAAAAGCTATAAATCAAAACACCGAATACAATAGCAATCGGCATGACGCATCCAAAGGTCAGCATGATCAGCGATGAACGAATGCTCATTCCACTGACTTTTTGCAGCAAAGAATCCGTAGTCATAACCGCTTATATTCCTTTGGCCGGATTGTCGACATTAATTATTCTGTTTTTTCTTCAATTTAAACAGAAATATGGTCTTTAATCAAAGCGGTGAAATTCCACCACCAAATCATCTCGATGAAAATGGCGCATCAATTTTCAGAGTAAGGTGGCACTAATTATAGTTGCAAGCCTCTGGATTGCCGAGCATTCGAATTGGTGTTTGAATCTTTGCTCGCAATAAAATGGAGTGGCTAAATTCTGGACGTCATTTGTGCAAACTCAACACTTGGCAATGCCGGAGCAAATAAAAAACCCTGATAGTCAAAGCAACCGCATTGGGCCAGAAAATTTCGCTGCGCTTCAGTCTCGACGCCTTCGGCAATTATTTCAAGATTTAACTCCCTTGCTAGGTTGATAACCATTTTTGCAATGGCAGAGTCATCTGGATCAGTCAACACATTGCGAACAAATGAGCGATCAATCTTAAGTTGGTTGAGAGGAAGGCGTTTCAAAAACGAAAGTGAAGAATAGCCGATTCCAAAATCATCAAGCGAAAAGCGAACGCCAAGTTCTTGCAAGATCTGCATTTTAGAAATTGTCTCTTCAACGTTCGTTAACATGACACCTTCAGTCAATTCCAGTTTTAGCTTGCTTGGATTCGCGCCGCTGCTTTCCAGCACTGCCATCACTTGGTTAACAAAATTAGGTTGATAAAATTGACGGGCGCTGACGTTCACCGCCATGCTAAGACTTGCGGTTTTCGTCGATAGGGCCCAAGTCGTTAATTGCGCGCAAGCCGCTTGCAAGATCCATAGACCCAACGGCAAGATAAGACCGGTTTGTTCAGCCAATGGAATGAAATCATGCGGAAGTATCAGGCCAAGTGATGGATGATTCCATCTCACCAATGCTTCGGAGCCAATTAAGTGCGTATTGCCGCTTATTTGCGGTTGAAAATAAAGAACGAATTCATTCTTGAGAATACCCATACGCAAAGAATTTTCCATCTCCGCACGAGCCAGCACTATGGCTTGCATTTCTGGGTCGAAGAAACGTAAAGCATTACGTCCTGATGCTTTCGCTTCATACATTGCGAGATCGGCGCGCTTCAACAAATCCTTAATGATGCTTTTATGTCCTGAAAACAAGGCAACGCCAATACTTGCGCTTGCGTGTCGCGTATATCCGTCGAGATGATATGATTGGCCCAAGGAGCTCAATATCTTCTCTCCAATGCGTTTTGCATCAGTGGCGGACTCATGCTCGGATTCGCTTAAATTTTCCAAAATGACCACGAATTCGTCGCCGCTCAGGCGCGCAACTGTATCGCCTTCACGCACGCAATCGCTCAAACGCTCCGCCACACTCTTTAATAACTGATCACCGAAGTCATGTCCCAACGTATCATTGATCACTTTAAATTCATCTAAGTCAATGAACATCAGCGCACCTATCCGGCCGCTACGGTCACTACTGGAAAGAGCCTGTTGCAAGCGATCAAGCAATAAGCGTCGATTCGGCAGGCCAGTGAGAGGGTCGTAGAACGCTAGGTTTTCGATCCGTGCCTCGGCCTCTTTTCGTTCTGTTATATCGATATTCGTTCCGACGTAATGGGTGACAGTACCGTCATTGCTTTTTACCGCTGTAATCGTCACCAACGCCGGATAAATATCGCCACTCTTACGTCGATTCCAAATCTCTCCTTGCCAGGAACCCTTACTGTCAATGTCCTTCCACATGTTTGCATAAAATTCCACATCGTGATATCCAGATTTCAACAGAGCGACAGGTTTCCCAATAGCCTCATTCTCTGCGTAGCCGGTTATTTTTGTAAAAGCGCTATTGACTCTCAAGATGATGCTTTTATTGTCGGTTATCATCATGGCTTGCTGAGATTCAAATACGATGGCCGCTACTTTGGTATCAGCCACGACACGCCGGAGATCCGCAAGATCGGTAATATCAATCATCCCAACCCGTAGGCCAAGTATTTCTTGATCTTGCTCCATGCGCATGCAGTTTAGTCTTACTGCGATTTTAGATCCGTCACGACGCTGCAAAGTCAGCTCAAAGGAACGCTTGCCGCCGTTTTGCAATACATCGAGAAAAAGCCGACGCCAACTATCTCTTTCCGGCGGAGATACAAATTCTGCAAATGCACATCGTTGGAGTTTTTGCCTTTCGCTACCCAGTAGGGTCGCACCATTTAAACTAATTTCAGAAATAAGGGCCGTTTGCGTGAGAGTAATATAGCCAACCGACGCAAATTCATAAAGGTCAAGGTAACGCCGTTGCGACTCCTCAAGCGCCGCGTTTACTCGCAGCAATTCTTCGTTCTGCATTTCCAATTCAATTTGATGGACTTGAAGTTCATGCAGCAACTTATCTGTTGATGCCGAATGCTCACTATTCATGCGCGCGAATTCACTTGTCGTTGAATCCATGTCTTTTCCATCGCCGGAATTGCTGGTACTCGCATTGATTGATCGCTTCATTGAGTCAATCCTCCAATTTTTTCATGAATACCCCTGCGAAATCGCCGAAAAGGTCAAGGTGGGGGACATTGTGTTTGAAGGCGGCCATTCTCGCTTGATATATCTCAAGACAATGCGTGCACGCAACGCTTGTTCAGCCCAATTCACAAACAATTGACGCAAATCAGAAGTACGCAGATTTTTATTGACTAAAATTTAAAATGGTGATATATGGTCAAATAGATAATATTTCTATATTTAATGATTTACGCAAATACATTTTAATTTTGAAGGAAAAAACAAACACGACTGCCTATTCGACCTCCCTTAATAATTAATTTAATTCTAGCTCCGCATGTTAACGGGGGCAAGGATTTCCAAGTAGCAAATTGTTTTCAATACTTGTGAGGCAACGTTTGCTTACAAATCAACGTCGTCCCGATGAAAGAGGGTTTGAAGAAAGCTTGTTTTCCAACATATGCAAGAAGTGGATCTGCGGATAGATCAATAAAGAAGTTGGTTCTAAATGTCAACCTGCCTTATGCTATGAATATCAATGCTATTGGTGATTTTCGTGATGCCGTTCTACAGTGGTATTACGAGGGGGCGTGTTAAAATTAAAATCTAGATCAAACTGCAGCAACGGAAGTTATTAGGTGGAAATTTTGTTCACTTCAACGCAAAGTTAAACGCCAATGTCATTCGTTCGTAATATTTCAGAAAAGGAATATTTTATGCAATCTCACAATAGGGGCGCAGCTTTCTTGAATCAAGATAATTCAGAACATTTAATGACTGATGAAGTCATTAAAGTTTTATTGGTAGATGACCATGCCATGGTTCGAAATGGTGTGCAGCGTATGCTCGAGACCGATTCCAAGATTCGTGTATTGGGGCAAGCGGCCAACGCGAATGAGGCCATACAACTTGTGCGGAATGCGAAATTCGACGTTGCAATTATTGATGTTTCTCTGCCCGGGAAAAATGGCATTGAGCTATTAAAGACTATGCGTGTTGAGAGCCCGAAGTTGCCCGTATTAATGTTGAGTGCGTATTCGGAAGAAGTGTATGCCATACGGTCAATCAAAAATGGAGCAGTAGGTTATTTAACCAAGGATAGTGAGGCTGTGGTATTAGTATCAGCCGTGCGCGCAGCAGCTGATGGTGGGAAATATATCACCCCCACACTGGCTGAAAAATTGGCTGAACTTTTGACCGGAAGCGCACGCTCATCCCACCAAATGTTATCCGACCGTGAATTGGAAGTATTAAAGCTGATTGCACAAGGGGAGACCTTGAACGTGATCGCAAACAAGATGCATTTGAGTCCCCATACAGTCACTACTTATCGAGCCCGTATTCTGAAAAAAACCGGCCTCAGCGGAAACGCAACACTGGCAATTTATGCGCGAGAAACCGGAATTCTAAATTAATTTTTGTGCCGTCGTGCGTTTTGACAATGTCGGGCAATATTTTTAGTTACACAAAATCACTCCACAAATTGCTGAATCCTATTTGTTCGGCAGTATAGAATTTCTCTTTGCTTACAGTTCCAACATCTTCCCACACCACGAATTTTGGCTAGGTACGCTGGGTCATGAGCCCTCGTTGCGAACATTCGCTGACAGCGATTTCAACCGTTTCTGCCAATCAACTGCGTCGCCAGCGTTTGCCGTATGAATGAGCGCACCTTGATTGAATTCAACTACTAGGATGGAATGCACCCTTCGATCGAGGTCAAGCTTCGTCATCCTTCCTTGGCTCTTGTAGGGATCTACCTACAGAAACCTGTATTGTACCTACTACGATAATTGTCCACTTCTCCGCGATACCATCTCTTTCCGATTTATTAGACACTCAAACCTCACAAAATAATTTCCTCTCGTGTATCAATTCACTGCCTAAGAGTAAATTGCGAAACGTATAAAAGCTGGGCCTAGTTATTTTCCATTTCGTTGAAACTTAACATTTATTCAGAAGCGAACAGAAAGCCAGAAAACTAGAAAGCGGACATTTCAATCGTGCATGGCGAAAAATATTACCTGCCATTCTCGACACTCATTTCTTAATAGAGGCGTTTATGAAAAACGTGCATGTTTCAAAAGCTTTCGCGTCACACTCGGTACCGACTGAATTGCAATCCACAATGGGCGAAGCAAACCAAGGAGCAAAAACGCCATTGTGGTCAACCTTAAAGGAGGTGTTCGATTTGCTTCATATCTCATCGAACTTCCAAGGTATTAGCCAGGACTTGAGATTTCAGCACGTTCACTTTCGAACCGGGCAGCATATAAATACTATCGGTCAAAATCTGCAATGGTTATTTGCGGTAAATTCCGGGTTTTTGAAAACTGCGGCAATTGACGAATTCGGGAATGAACAAATAATTGGGTTTCCAATGAGGGGAGACATTCTTGGAGCAGATAGCATATCGTCTTTGCGATTCCCTTCAGAAACTGTCGCACTTTCCGAGTGCAATCTGATCCTTATTCCGTTTCATAAATTAGTCACATTAGCCCATGAGAATTTGGGAGTCCAAAATGCGATTTTCTGCATTTTGAGTCGAGAATTGCAAAATAGGCAGGCCATGATAAATATGTTAGGTAAGCCAAACGCAGAAACCAGAGTCGCGCGTTTTCTCGTTTATTTGGCGGAACGATACGGTGAGCTGGGTTATTCGAAATCGATGTTCAATCTAAAAATGACGAGACAGGATATTGGTAGCTATTTAGGGCTATCACTTGAAACAATAAGCCGAGCCTTATCTGCATTAAATGACGCGGGATTGATCAGGGTTGAGCAGCGATCGATTTGGATAATGGAGCATGCAATTTTGAAAAGCATGCAACGGATTCCATCTGCCAAGGCGCGCCAAAAGTCTTCTAATCAAAAACCGTTTGCCTTTGCAAATTGGACTCCGCCGTCAATAGAATCCGTCGGCATTTGTTCAACGATTTAAACGCGTTATTTTCTTTGGCAATAGTAACGTTGTAATTTATCTGCGTGATATGAGTATTGAATGGTGACTGTTTAATTCCATCAGTTATAAAAAAACGGGGTTGAAATAGGAGTTCAAGAGATGAAATCTGAACACGTAATATCAGCATCTGCCGCGGTATTTCCTAAATTCGAGATTGAAAAGATCGCTCTTGATTTGCCTAGATTTATTCCTTTTTCTGCTCCTGAAATAGGGGAGGAAGAAATCGACGAGGTGGTGGATTGCTTGCGCTCCGGTTGGGTGACAACGGGACCGAAGACGCAGCGCTTTGAGGAAGCATTCTCAAAATTCATGGGATCCGGGTTTGAATCGATAGCGGTTAATTCAGCAACTGCCGGCCTTCACCTGGCGCTGGAGGCGTTGGGTATTGGCCCCGGTGATGAAGTGATCGTTCCTACGCTGACTTTTACAGCAACGGCCGAAGTCGTGCGCTACCTTGGAGCGCATCCTGTATTCGTCGACTCCAACCCTGCGACGTTGAATATAGACGTTTCTGGGATTGAGGCCGCGATCACTCCGCGCACGAAGGCAATTTTACCTGTTCATTATGCAGGCTTGGCATGCGAAATGACGAAAATACTGGAGCTTGCGCGAAAGCACGGATTGCGCGTAGTGGAAGACGCAGCGCATGCATTACCGTCTCGGCATATGGGAAAGCTCGTCGGGACATTGGATAGTCATGTGACGGTTTTCAGTTTTTATGCAAATAAAACCATGACGACTGGAGAAGGCGGAATGATTGTAACGCGCCACACCGACCTCGCAAATCGAATGAAGACGATGCGTCTGCATGGCATCGATCGAATTGCTTTCGATCGCTATGTCTCTACGCGCCCGTCTTGGTTCTATGAGGTCATTGCGCCGGGATTCAAATACAATTTGACCGACATCGCTTCTGCTATTGGCATTCATCAATTGCGACGATTAGATCGATTTCTTTTGGCAAGACAGAAACTAGTCAAAAATTATTTGGATGGGCTTGAGGGTCTTCCGTTGCAGTTACCATCCAATGCGGTCGAAGGTGATGTGCATGCGTGGCATCTCTTTGTGGTGCGTCTTACAGCCGAAGCAAAAATCGATCGCGACAAATTTATACTAGAACTTTCAAAAAAAGGGATAGGAACGAGTGTGCACTACGTCCCATTACATCGACACCCATATTGGCGTGATACCTATCATTTGCATCCGGAACAGTTTCCAGTAGCGGATCAAGCCTATCACTCAATGGTGAGCTTACCGTTGTATTCAAAAATGAGTGAACAAGATCAGGAATATGTTATTTCTTCAATTAGGGAAATATTGTGTGGATAAAGCGATGCTTTGACGAAATGGCCGCGTTAGCGGGTTTAATTCTTTTTCTCCCACTTTTTTTGGCAGTAGCTATTTGGATTAAATTGGATTCTCCCGGGCCGGTCTTCTTTCGCCAAGTGCGGGTTGGTAGAAATGGTGCGCTATTTCGCATTTATAAATTTCGAACAATGAAAATTGACTCCGAGAAAATTGGTCAAATTACTGTAAAAAACGATATTCGAATTACCCGTGCAGGGCACCTGTTGCGGCGCTATAAGATCGATGAATTGCCCCAGCTGTTGAATGTCTTGCGAGGAGAGATGAGTTTTGTCGGTCCTCGTCCAGAAGTACCTCGATATGTTCAATTCTATCCAGCGGATGTGCGCGAAATCGTGTTGTCAGTGGCACCGGGAATTACGGATTGGGCGTCAATCGAGTTCAAAAATGAGAACGATATACTTGTTGGCTCAGACGATTCTGAAAAAACATACATCAAACAAATCTTGCCAACGAAGCTTGATTATTACGTTCGCTACGTGAAGCAAAGAAATTTCTTCGTTGACCTGCGCATCATCCTTATAACGATTCGTGCAATTTTGCAGTAAATCCGTCCAATTTTAATTGAGGACGAATTCGACGGATCGGCCATCTATCTTCATAGTGCATCTCGAAGGAAAGTTGTGTCTATTTGGGCGAAATTTATACATATTGGGGATCTGGGTGTAATGATCCCAACAGGTTTAGCAATTGCCGCTTACCTCATTTTGACAGGTGAATGGCGTATGGCTGGATTGTGGTTCTTTCTATTGAGCATTTGTATAGGTCTCGTTGCTGGATCGAAGATTGCTCATTTGGGTTGGGGCTATGGCGTCTCGGTGCTCAATTACAATGCGCTCAGTGGCCATGCAGCAAGTTCTGCGGTCATTACTCCTGTTTGCCTCCTGTTCTTATCCCAATCGAGGTCGTCAGCTGTACAAAAGTATGCAGTCCTTGGGGGCTACGCGGCCGCAGCTATATTAGGGATTCTTCTTGTTTTGTTCAATGAACATACGGTATCGGAAGTAATTGGCGGCTTCTTGATTGGTGCTTGCTCGAGCCTTTTCTTTATTTGGCGCTTTAATGCTGCGTCTTCTGCCAAGGTGCAACCTTGGCTATTGCCAATTAGCCTGATGTTCTTTCTGTCGATATGGTATTGGCTGAGGCCGCCAATCAATACTTGGATGGTTCAGGCGGCTATGCACGTTTCTGGTCATCGGATGTCATATGCATGGATCAAATAAGATATATCAAACCGGAAGCAATTCTGCCACCACTTGTCGAGGGTCTGGCGACCGTTACGATATGAGTGAAGAATATGAGTAAAAAAAATGAAAAGATGATTTTGCTGACCGGGGCAACGGGTTACATTGGATCTCATACGTGGGTCGAGCTACTTAAGTCGGGCTTTGAAGTACTTGGCGTCGATAATTTTTCCAACAGCAGCTCCATGGTATTAGATCGCATTAGGAGGCTCACGGGAAGAAATCCTCACTTTATCCGGGTTGACCTGCGAGATCGGGCTGGAATGGCTCAGCTGTTTGCCGAAAACGGAATTGATGCCACCATTCATTTTGCCGCGCTGAAATCGGTAGCCGAATCCGTGAACAAGCCCGTTGAGTACTATACCAACAATATTGGAGCGCTTCTCACGCTCTGTGACGTAATGCAAAGTGCGGGAGTTCACCACCTTGTGTTTAGCTCCTCTGCGACTGTATACGGCAATCCTTCAATGGTTCCGATCACCGAAAATTCTCCGCTTTCAGCCACAAATCCCTACGGCCATACAAAATTAATGAGTGAACAAATTTTGCGTGATTTGGAGCATTCAAATGAATTATGGAAAATGGCCTACCTGCGATATTTCAACCCAGTCGGCGCACACGAAAGTGGATTAATTGGTGAAGACCCACGTGGCTTGCCAAATAATCTAATGCCGTATGTGGCGCAAGTTGCCGGAAAACGGTTAGAAAAATTATCCGTTTATGGCCACGACTATCCAACCGTTGACGGCACTGGCGTGCGTGACTATATTCACGTTGTGGATCTTGCACGAGCGCACCTCGCTGCGCTTAATTATCTTCGAGAAGAGGGAAATAGTTTTACGGCTAATATCGGAACCGGGCGCGGATATAGTGTTCTTCAAGTTATTGCTGAATACGAAAAGGCTAGCGGCCAGACAGTGCCCTTTGAATTCGTTCAGCGACGCAAGGGTGACGTTGCGGCATGTTACGCCGATGCCAGTCTTGCAGCGAAGTTGCTTGGCTGGCGCGCCGAACGAGATTTGTATGCCATGTGCAAAGATTCTTGGACATGGCAATCTCTAAATCCACAGGGTTTTAGTGCTTAGTTGAAGCTTTTGTGTGAAACCATCAAGCGTTCAATTCGATATGTCGCAAACAATTTCGACGTCAAAAATGATTTAGCCGATTTTTCAAATAAAGATGCAATAAGGAATATTGTAGTATTGCCTAATATTTCGCAACGTTGTTGTAGGCATTGTCCATTTCCAATTCGCACGAATTTTTCCATTCTGGAATTCTCTGAACATGCGTTTTTATAAAGCTCGTCTGACTTTTTGCATTAGCTGAAATTGTCACCTATACGAGTGTGAAATTATCGTTCACTCAACACGATAGTAATTCCTAGCAACGCACAGAACGGCATTCTGAATCACAGCCAATTCATGCAGACTTTGCTTCCGCTTCGCAACACGTTCTGTGATATTAAAAAATCCTTGTTATTTTCTTCGACTCATCAGGTAACTTTTCGTCCAATCAATGCGCGAATTAATGCCCACTCTCATTTGAGTCATACACATCAGTAAGACATCGCCATATACAGAATGACGTCAATCAATGTGGAATGATAATAAGGGCGGCTCAATGTTGAATTGAGGATCATAGAGTGTTGTTAATTGACCGAATATCTGCTTTTCAAAAAATGCGTTTCTTCGAATTTGACAAATCGCAAATTTGAATGTGAATAATTGGTGAAAATAGAGTTAAAAAATGAATCTATTTCTAATGCGAAAAAATCCATTTTTATTACATCCAAAATATCGGAAAAAGCGCAGCGATGAGTGAATCTATGTATGCAAGTCCCTTCGAATTTAATGGAAATTGCGATACGTGTTTAAGATGACTGGACCTAATTCTCTATACAGGTGAATGCAATGCCAATCTCCCATAAATTTCTGCTGAACGTATTCATTTTTTTCGTATCAATCGGCATGCTCTCTGCGTGCTCTACAAATACCGGCTCATTTTCAGGAGTTGGGCGTAACGCAGATGCGAGCAACAATGGCGCCGAATCCCCTGTCGTGATTTCTATTACAAATGATTTAATCAAGAGTCAAAGTGAGCAAAGAGAACAGCAAACCGGTCAAGATTTAAAACGCCTGATTGCAATACCAAAGCCATACGTAATCGGACCTGGAGATATTCTTTCAATTGTTGTTTGGGGACATCCTGAATTGGTGGCGTCGGCAATGATAGCGGAACTGCCGGCACTTGGTTCTTCCCAAATTGGAGGCGGATCGGAGCAACCGCCATCTGGGTTTGTGGTCGATCATAACGGGCTGTTGCAATATCCGTACGCCGGAACAATGGATGTGTCTGGTTTAACCGAGATTGAGGCTCGGGATCTTTTAGCAAGAAAAATCTCCAATTTTATCAATAAGCCCAACGTTACTTTGAGAGTTCAGTCCTATCGAAGCAAGCGAGTATATGTATCCGGGGAGGTAAGGACACCAGGTCTTTTTTCAATTAACGATATCCCAATGACGCTGGTGGAGGCGCTCAACAGAGCCGGCGGTGTATTGCCAACTGGAGATTTAAGCCAGATATCAATTAACCGCGCTGGAACAAATTACCAAATAAATTTCTCGAAGCTTGTGCAAACAGGCATAGATCCGGAAAGCATTCTTCTTGCGCATGGAGACGTAGTTCGAGTGTTTTCCCGCGATGAAAGCAAGGTATTTGTAACCGGTGAAGTAATTACTCCGAAGGCACTCACTATGCATGACGGGAGGCTAACCTTGAATGAAGCACTTGGTGAATCGGGGGGCATAAATCCGCTTTCAGGAGATACACGGCAGATATATGTGGTCCGGAAATCAACGGCGGTTCGCCCAACAGTATTCAAATTGGACGCGAGCTCTTCAAGCGCGTTGGCGATTGCCGAAAGTTTTGAGCTGAACCCTCGAGACATGATTTACGTCGCACCAACCTCGCTGACGGATTGGCATCGAACTATAAGTCTAATTTTCCCAGGGGAATTATCTGCAGCAATCGGAGCAGGGAAGCAGCCATGATAGATCAAAATTCACATCCATTGGCGCTCCCGGATAGAACGCCTAATCTTCCGGTTGACCATATTGGCACAATTGCCGAACCTACCTTTGTTCCGTACGAGGAGGAAATCGAATTCGCGAACATCATTGACACGCTACATGACAATCGATGGTTGATAATTTTGGTAATTTTTTCAGTATTGATTTTCGGAGTTGCCTATGCATACCTTGCGAAGCCCCTTTATGAAGCAACTTTACTCATTCATGTTGAGGAAGATAAACCAAACACATCAAAAAATATGCTGGGTGATATATCTTCAATATACGACGTAAAGGCGGCGGCAAACTCAGAAATTGAATTGTTAAGCTCGCGTATGGTCGTCGCAAAGGCCGTTGATAATCTAAAGCTATCGATTCAGAGCAAACCGCAATATTTCCCGTTGATTGGATGGTTTCTGGCAAGCATTCACAATGACCTATCTACTCCTGGAATTTTTGGATACGGTGGCTATGTTTGGGGAAATGAAAGCATAAAAATATCGAAATTTGATGTGCCTGATGCCCTAATGAACAAGGAATTCACGGTAAGGGCGCTGGGTATGGGGCGATGTGAATTGATACTGAAAAAATTGAATATCGATCAGGAAATTGATGTCGGCGTTCAAAATGAAATTCAGACTGAATACGGAAAAATAGATCTCTTCGTTGATGAACTGGCCGCCAATGCCGGTGCGGAATTTAGTTTGAAGCGTCAACCGCAGCTGACCGCGATACAAAATGTATTGGACTCGATGTCGATATCGGAAAAAGGCAAACAGTCCGGCGTCATTTACGTGACTTTCGAGAATAACGATAAGAAGCTAGCGGCCGACATTCTAAATGAAATCGGCAAAGAATATATTCGACAAAATATTGCGAGAAAATTGGAGGAAGCCGAAAAATCATTGGCGTTTTTGGATACGCAATTGCCGTTTCTTAAGGAAAAATTAGAGTCTTCCGAGGCGAATTATAACCAATTCAGAGTGAATAACGGCACGGTGGATTTATCTGAAGAGGAAAGGTTGAGTCTGGGGGAAAGTTCAGCGGATAAGGCAAAACTACTTGAACTCGAACAAAAGAGGCAAGAGTTGCTAGTTAGTTTTACGCCTCATCATCCGGCAGTTATTGGCATTGACAGCCAAATTGAGTCGATGAAGGCCGCTATCAATTCCATCGCTTTGCGTATTAAGCATCTGCCGATAATTGAGGAGGAGCTTTTGAGATTGAGCAGGGAAGTGAAAGTCAATACCGAGCTCTATGCCGGTTTGCTCAATACAGCGCAGCAGCTGCGGTTAGTTCGTGCTGGAAAGGTTAGCAATGTGCGGCTGGTAGATGCGGCAATGGTGCCAGACAAACCAATTAAACCGGATCGCCCGAAGGTCATTTTTTTGTCTATTTTGTTAGGCACATTATTGGCTGGAATCACAGTATTTCTTAAAAAGGCGTTGCAGCGCGGAGTGGTAAGCGAAAAGAAAATTGATCAAATATTTGGATCTAAGATGGTGTACGCCAGCATTCCGCATAGCGCATTTCAGAAATCACTGAAAGACAATACAAATCCAAAAAATAAAAAACTTCCATTGTTAGCGAGTTACTTCCCAGAGGATATGGCAATTGAAAGCTTGCGGGCTTTTCGCACTGCCTTCCAGAACACGCTTAATAACATGAAGAATAACATTGTCGTCATTACCAGCCCTACTCCGGGGGTGGGGAAATCCTTTGTGTCAGCAAATTTTTCAACTGTAATGGCGTCCAGTGGAAAACGCGTTCTGCTTATCGACGCAGACTTTCGAAATGGATATTTGCATAAATATTTTGGAATTGAAAGAGAAAATGGGCTTTCCAATTGCATTCTCGGACGACTTCCAATGCAGGAGGCAATACGCCGCAATGTTGAGAAGAATTTAGATTTTCTACCTACTGGCGATCTACCTGAATATCCATCTGAATTTCTTTTGCATCAAAGGTTCAACGAGATATTGCAACAGCTTTCAACGGAATATGACCTCGTGGTCATTGACCAACCTCCGCTTATCGCGGTATCTGACACATTAATTATTGGTATGCAAGCTGGCGCCTTGTTTCTGTTAATTCGTGCTGGAATCACAACCGAAGACGATTTAAATGAATCAATCCGTCGCTTGAAACAAGCGGGTATAGCACTAACCGGTGTACTGATTAAT
>Ga0206937_10083_pt1 | contig 29961 bp, 19 predicted proteins | sample Alteio_BWOrgHeat_11_FD_152923 | JGI IMG/M metagenome (GOLD analysis project Ga0206937, IMG submission 152923) | Enriched cells from forest soil in Barre Woods Harvard Forest LTER site, Petersham, Massachusetts, United States -... | ecosystem: Environmental > Terrestrial > Soil > Temperate forest >... | reverse complement strand
GTTGTTTGATTAATACACCCGATGGTCTGGATTTGCGATTCATCAACCCATCTCAAAGAAATTTGAATTTCTTCAATATCCATCAACAAAATCATTCCTGCCAATTAATAGTGTACCTTTGCCGCGTTAGTATAATAAAAGGAATTACCTAAAAATTAAGCTTATGAGTAAGAAAAAGGAATCTGCAAAAGCAGGAAAACAAACTGATCTGCAGATTGCCGGCTTGCATGGACAGATTAAGGAAGTGAATCAAATTTGCTACAAAGCCTATAAAGGTAGAACAGGCGCTGAGAAAGGGAAAATAGAGCAATTAAATCATCATTCACAAACCTTCAAGGCATTTTATGATGAAAATGGAAGTAAGACGGAGGAGAAAATATATTTCACAGGTAAATATTTTCAACATAAATTTTATAACGGTAATAATGAACCGTTTGAAGAAACAAGTGGAATGATTGATGGTGAGGAAGGGAACAAAAAAACGAGGGAATTCAATGAGCAAGGTCAAAAGACTGACGAATGCTATTATGATGCAAAAGGCAATAAACAACATGGTTTGTTTCATAAATATGATGCGAAAGGGAATGTCATTGAATCAGGCAATTATAAAGGGGATAGAATAATTACACACAAACACACAACCAGATATAATGATGCCAGACAGGTGATTGAATCCCATTCATGGACAGACGAGGGTATAGAAAGTGTTGCATTGCGTTCGTATGATGATAAAGGCAATGAAATAGAAGTGAGCTCACACAATAATGGCGTCTTAAATTATCATCAAACAAAAGAATACCAATATGATGGAAATGGTAATAAGCTGGGTTATACAGCAACTAATCATGTTAAACCGGAAGGTACTCCTTCTAAATCAGTTTTCAATTGCAACTCTTACGGTGATGTTATAGAAGCCATTCATTTAAATGACGATGGCAGCTTGCAGGAGAGTCGAAAATTTGAGCATGAATATGATGCAGACGGAAAAAAAATAGTGCCTGTATATGGCGAGAAGCCGGCAAAGCTGAAGTCTCAAACCGAAGAAATTGTAAATGATGCAAAGGGAAACTGGATTAAGAAAACCACTTATTATGTATCTCCTGATAAAGCTTGGAATAAAATTCCAATCAACCTTTACCTTCGTGAAATTATTTATTGGGGAGATGAAGCCCGCACAGCGCAAGCAGATGATTTGTTTTTTGCGGATATTTTTGCTGCTAAAAGCGAATACGAAACTGATGATGAGGAAAAGAAAAGTCCTTTAGAAGATTTGAGTGAGGAGCAACTGAAATGGATGTCAGAATCGGCAAATATTAATGATCCCTTTCCTATTTTTCGATACTATGCAATTACCAATAAAGAAATGCCTTCCATTCTTACCTATTCCGGTCCTTATATTGAGGCAAACGCGCTTCTGGAAGAACTGAAAAGCAATCTGAATGCAAAGGTGATTTATTCCGCTAACTCCATCTGGCATCATCAAAACGAGGTGCTTTCCCGATACATTCTCGCCTTTCCCGACCATCCTGGATTTATTCTCAACGCCGCTCAATTAACCTCAAATGTTGCGGATGAATTTGAGATACCTGATTTTATTGATGAGTCAACCGGCTGCATTGACTCGGGATATGTTTATTTCAGTGGACTGCAACTATTTCGGCCCAGCGAAGCTTCGGGTAAGATCGGAGAGTATGAAGATGAACATGAATTCGCAAGACAGATAGAGGATTATATCACTAAATGTTCATTAAAGAAAAAACCCGAACAGCCAACCATTCACATGATAGAGGTAAGCGGCAATGGGTTCTCCATGGTTGAACATGCAGTGAAAGACGATTTTGAAATTAAAGACCTTGACGTTAATTATGGATACGGTTTCAGTAAATTTCATACTGATTTAATGAACCGGATTCTTACGGGAACAAAAGGATTGGTGCTTTTTCATGGGCAGCCGGGTACAGGCAAAACATATTATATCCGACACCTGCTGAAGAAAATGTCAACAAGCAAAAAGATAGTTATTTATATGCCTCCGAACATGGTTGACCATCTTACTGAACCTTCGTTCATGACATTTCTTTCAAGTTCTGTGAGGGAATGGAGTGAAGAAGGACATTTTTGTGTATTATTGATTGAAGATGCAGAACCCTTGCTAGCCAAAAGACAGGAGGGAATACGTATTCAGGGTGTTACCAACCTTCTCAATATGACTGACGGGCTTCTTAATGATATGCTCAACCTTCAAATCATCTGTACCTTTAATGTTGACCTCAAAAAATTAGACAGTGCATTGCTAAGACCCGGTCGCCTCATTGCAAGGAAAGAATTTAATGCCCTATCTGAATTGGATGCCAACTTGCTCGCACAAAGACTTGGCATCAAACATCATTTCAAAAAACCAGCTACGCTTGGCGAAATCTATGCAATGCGAAAGAATCAAAACATACTAATACATGATGTGGAACCGGATAAAAATACTTCTACGGATATAGATGATTTATAGTAGCTGGTCAGTCCTCCGTTTCACAATTGAAAAACTAACCAAAAAATAGGAATAAAACCATCAGCGTTTCTGAGATACCATCAACAAATATGGCGGCATACAAGATGAAAATGAACAAAGACTATCATTTCATTCGCCCCGATGAAGATTCACAATTGAGGTTGTTTGATTAATTTCAAATCACTTTATTGGTTTTCAATTAGATTCCTAATCAAAGAAACAATAAACCTCCTTTTATTAATGTATGTTTGCATGGTTATAAATAGTATGCGTTAAATTTTTGATGTAATCGGGTAAAATAAAACAAAAAATGCAAAAGAAATACACAATAGAAGATATGCAGGAGTATGCCTCCGATAAAGGAGGAACGTGTATGAGTAAGCATTATGTTGATACTTCTTCACCATTAAAATGGCGATGTGAAAAAGGTCATACCTGGGATGCTGATTTTCAGATTATTCGGCAAGGTGGCTGGTGCAAACAGTGTTTGAAGGCATCTGGAATCAAAAAAAATACTTTAGATAAAATAAAGGAAATAGCAATTTCAAGAGGTGGTAAATGTCTTTCAACAGAATTTGTAAGCATAAAAGATCGCTTGGATTTTGAATGTGGTGTTGGTCATAAATGGAATTGCGTACCTATAGGTATCGTTTATTATAAACAATGGTGCAGGAAATGCGGGTATAAACGGAATGGAGAGAATGCAAAATCCACAATTGAGGAAATGCAAAAGATAGCTATTAAAAGGGGAGGTAAATGTTTGTCTTTAAAGTATGTTAATACGAATGAACATTTGGAATGGGAATGTATTGAAGGGCATAAATGGAGTGCTGCTCCTGCAATGGTTGTTTCAGGTACATGGTGTAAAATATGCTCACATAAAAGAGCAGGGTTGAATTCAAGAAGCACCATAGATGAGTATCAGAAAATTGCGATAGAGAGAGGAGGTAAACTGTTATCAAAAACCTATACAGGCAGTGGAATTCCTATGCTTTGGGAATGCAGCAAAGGTCATCAATGGCGTGTGAGTGGAGGTCATGTGAAAAATTCAAAATCATGGTGTCCTGAATGTGCAGGATATTCGCCTCTTACGCTTCAGATTATGATTGATGAAGCCGCAAAACATGGAGGTGAATGTTTATCAAAAAACTACATTAATTCAGGAACCAAACTCAAATGGAAATGTTCGGAAGGGCATATATGGCTGGCTAATCCGGGTGATGTTCGCAGTGGAAAGTGGTGCAGGATATGCGGAATAAAAAGCAGTTCGGATAAATCGAGAGATTCTATTGAAACATACCATGCTATTGCAAAAAAAAGAGGAGGCAAATGTTTGTCAACTGAATACAAAAATCAACTTTCCAAATTGGAGTTTAAATGTTCGGAAGGTCATATTTGGAAAGCATCGGGTTTAAGTGTTAAGAATAATGGAAGTTGGTGCAGGATATGTGGGTATAAATCAACCGGACTAAAGAATTTGCATTCAATAGATGTTTATGTTAAATTAGCCGCTAAGAAAGGGGGAAAATGTTTAACGAAAATATACACAGGGAATCACAAAAAATTAGAATGGGAATGTAAAAAGGGGCACATTTGGAAAGCCACAGGAACCAGCGTTCAGCAAGGAGGATGGTGTAGAAAATGTTTTGATAGCCGAAAGTCCTGACAAATATAAATCCTATCAGGACTGGAACAAAGTCCATTGATTGAATTTTAAAAAATATACAATACCTTTCAGGAGCAATTCCTGAAAGGAAATAAAACACTGGCAATAAGCATTGATTATAAAAAAACAATTAGTGTAGTTTGTGACACCATCAACAAATATGGAGGCATACAAGATGAAACAGATTCATTAGATTATCATTTTATCCGCCCTGATGATGATTCACAATTAATGCTGTTTGATTAATAAATAGAAGAGATTTCCTTTCCGGCTTCAAATCATTTCAGTAATAATCATCACATATAGTAGTTTGTCATTTATTAACCGTACTTTTGCTTGGCGAAAAAGATACTAAGTAAAAATCCCCGCAAATTAATAAAAAGAAAACCTGCCTCGGTACCAATAAGGACGAGGCAAAAGATATTTGTAAAAAAAGAAAGAAAAAAAAGATGTATTTGCCGATAAGCAAAATGTATCTTTATATTGAAATAAAAAGTATAAAATTTTAAATAATAAATCCAATGGGTTCAATAAGCTTACCTTCAGAAATTAAAGTAAATCCAAATATGTCGAATGAGGAGCAGATAGCGATATATCTTGATGCAATAAAAAAATATCCTCAGCATGAGGCTACTTGTTTGCTAATGATTTATATGCCTTATTGCTGGGCAGGCAAAAAAAAGGAGGCTGCAAATTGTTTGAAAAGAGTAGTTGATATGTTTGAGGGCAAACTAAATCATACTGAAGAGGAGATTAATTATTTAACCTTTGCTTATCATTTGCAGGCATGTGATTGTCATGAAATGGGGGATTTTAAAAAAGCGGCATTTTTAAGGGAGAAGATAATTGTTTTAGAACCTTTGGAGTGGGAAGGATTCAAGAATCTTGGAGATGATTATGTTTCGATGAAGGATTATGATAATGCCATAAGAGTTTATGATATGATGCATGCTATTAAGCATAAATATAAGGAGGATAGTGAGGATATTAAAGGATATTATTTTGAAAGCATGGCTGAACTTTATGAAAAAAAGAAAGATTATGCAACTGCGATAACCTATTGGGAAAAACAACTTGCCCTTGTAGATGTTACTTTTTTCAATGCTGCCGATATTCATAAAAAAATTGCTGAATGTTATAAGCATATTGACAAAAGCGTGAAATATGATGAGCATGGAAAGTCAATAGAATGGCTGAATGAACAGATTAATAAGGAGACTGATACGTCGAACCTGGTAAGGCATTACAGAAAACTTGCGTCGGAATATACTGAGGCTAAACAAGGGGCAAATGCTAATGGATGTTATCGGAAAGCAATTGAAATTTTGGAGGAGAAGATTAAGGACCCGAAGATGAGTTATAATCATCTGCACTATGAAGGAGATATTGCTGAGATTTATTCAGAAATGGGAAATAAGGCAAAAGCAATTGAACTCTTTGAAGAAATTGCTCCAAAGATAAAAGATAATCAGGTTACTTTTACTTACTATAAACTTGGTGAGCTATATGCCAGTCTTAATAACTTTCCGAAAGCAATTGAAAATTATCGTAAGATGCTTGAGATTAATAACAGGGATCATGCAGCATTGGAACAATTATGCGCAATTTATCTTCATCTTAAGAAATGGGATATTTTACAACCTTATTGCGAACAATTAATAGAAATGTGGCCCGATAGCAGTCCGCGAGCTTATACAACACTGGCTTTATGTTTTGATGAAAAGGATAACTATCAAAAGATTATTGACTTGATTGAAAATGCAATTGAGGTTAACCATGATGAGGATGAAGTGTTATCAGGTCAATGTCATTGCATGCTCGGTACATTGTATTGGAAATATCATGGTAATGGCGAGAAAGCCTATGAGCATTATAAAAAGATGATGAGCTATGAGCCTACTGAAGAATTAAAGCAACAAGCAGGAATGTACCTGGTTTTGATGATGTTTAAACCGGAAGGAATGGCTTGGGCAGATAAGTTTTATAAGGAGTTTCCTGTGAAAAAAGAAGTTGAAGCGAACCGCCCGATACTAACACAAGAAGAAATTAAAGCATTGCCCTATCATCATTCAAAAGTTCCTGAAGACATTGTCGAAACAAGTCAATTGACTTATGAAACAAAGATGGCTTTTGCAAAAGAACTTCAAACCAACCCTAAATATAAAGAGTACTTTAAGCAGTATGAACCTTATAGCGTTAAGGAGTTTATAATGAATTACGTGAATCATAAAATGAGCTTGCTATCATCAGCAAAATATTACGCCAATCCTGATATGGATTCTCATGAATATTGGAGGCGTCATCACACGGAGAAAGTTTTTGACATGATTTTACAGAAGAAAATGTTTAACTTGCAGATACTATGGAGAGCGAATAAAGCGGACCTTCCGGGTGTAGAAATATGTTACGACTTTCATGGTTGGGAACATAAACTTATCAATTGCAAGTTCTTAGAAGAAGTAACGCAACAGGAGGTTGATTTGATGAAGGAATTCCTTGTTGATACCAGTATGCCAAATAAGGAAAAATGGTACTTTCATGCTTGGCAGGATTATAATGAGAATATGGCTGAAACCGAAGATGGAGAACGAGAATATATGCCATTATGGTATAGATTTTATGATGACAGAATGAATACGGGTGCCTTGTTATCTCTGCCAAATATTAAAGGTGAAAAGGAAGAGGAATACAAACAAATTTACTATTCGTGGAAGAGAGAACAGCCTCCTGTGAAGCACAAGAAAGGTAAACCATATAAGATGCCAAAACATTTGAGTCGCATCTGGAGTCATGAATCAGAGTATAATAAATTCATGGAAACCTACGAGAATGATTATTTTTTATTTCTTAACCAAAAGAATCTTGAGTCAAAGAAATATCTTGATGAAACATTTACAGAAAATGAAGATGAATTCGATAGTGCCTTATCAACTTTAAAATGGGCTGATGAAGTAGTGCCAATAGAAGCAAATGAATCCTGGCATGAGGCTGTAATTATTGCAGCGGCAAAGTACGAGAACCAAAGAACTGCCGACCACCTGGATGATATTTACGAGGAATATTTAAGGAATAGGGAGCTTTTTGGAGATATGGATATTACCATTACCAATTTTTTGCATAGCAAGAACAGTGTAGATGCACATAACAGTTTACGCAAAACAATTGGTGACATGATACTTAAAGGAAGAGAATTACGTGGCGAGCCCCAGGATTTTAATTATTAAAAAATATCTGTTTTATATTAATATCAGCACCATCATTATGGATAATAATTTTTAACATATCCAATGAACAGGCTATTCCGGATAATATGATTAATTTTTGTTCAGGTGATAAATAACTGAGGATTTTACTTCCGTTTTCCAGTATCCTCCAATGTTAATTAATAACTTCCAACAAAGCCATGCAGGCACTTTAATTAACTCCTTTAAGCGGTGAATTATGTTTTGTTATCATTAAATAATGTCATTCAACCATTGATTTATGTTTTGCAATCGATGATAATTATCCTGCAACCACCGATTTATGTCGTGTGATTGTTGAAATATGTCTTGCAATCGGAGGTTAATGTCTTGCAACCGTCATTTTATGTACTTCAATCACAGATTTATGTCCGGTAAACGCATATTTATGTCGTGTAATCATATATTTTTGTCTTGCAATCAAATAAATATGTCTTGCAATCAACGATTACGAGACATATTTATTTGGAAGATTTTTACATTCACAAGTTATTGTATATCAATATAATAATGCCTGTTTTAAAGTCTTGGAAAGGTGTTAAAAGTGCGTGGGCTTACCACGGAAAGGGGTAAAAAGGGGGTAAAACGGGTGTATAAATGCTGCAACAGATTATTCATAATTTTTCTATTTGATTTTAATTGAATTCGCCATAGGTTGGGCAGTTCACAGATTAAAAATTGATCCAAATATCCTATAATTTTCATAGATTTAATCTGTTTCCAAAGGTACAGGAAGTCCAGATGTATGTATCGGATTAACAATCCTTTACTTTTTCACTAAGGATTTTTCAATCCTTAGTGAAAAAAAACTATTTAAAACTAATTGTGATTAGCCAACCAGGTTCTTTTGAGTATTCATAACGCTGGCATTTTTCAAATGTGCATTTAAAGGGGAAACTAATTTATAAGGTCGGTTAAAAAGTTCCTGTCTTACTTTAAAATATTCAGCGAGTTTACGGATAATTTCTTTGCTTAAACCTTTCTTGTAATTCAGCATATCAGATACCAAACCCTTACTCACATTTAAAAGTTTTGCTAAATCGGCAGCCAATAATTTATGTTCTGTCATAAAAGATTTCAATAAACGTATCGGGTCAACATCTTTAAAGGTAGTATGTTCTTCATCATACTTTTCAATCAATAAAGTAAGTAAATCCATTTCATCTTCTAAAGTCTTTGAAGTGCGTTTATCAGATTTAAAACTTAAATTTTCCAGTTTGTTGCAATATTCATTGTATTGCTTTTTGGTTTTAATTACTTTATATTTTAATGTTTCCATATCTATTCTGTTTAAATTGTGTATTGTCCTTTACTTTTACAAAGTTTATCATAGTCGGCATGCGTGCCTATCCATCTTACAAACAATCGCACATTTGTTATTCCAAAATGATATTTGCAAACCATTCTATAATTATTTCCCCCTATGTCAAACACCACCCTTTCTGAACCATTACCTAGCAAATCAGCAGTAGCAAATGTTTTCTTTATATCCATTGGTTTCATCCAATCCGCTTCTTTCACTTTTTGTAACCAATCTTCAAACGAACTGTGGCTGTTTGAATGAAAATAGGCAAAATTTTCAATTGTCTGTCTCTTAATTAAATGTACACGCATGCAAATATACGGAATAAAATGTTAATAGTTCACATTTTGTGAACTATAGGGTAAATAAAAAAATCATGAAACCATAATCCAAAAACCAATAACAACATATATAAGGTCTTCAATCACACTATTCATTTTTAACATTATTGATTATTTTTCGAATAATTTCATTTTGGAATTAAAAATCATCCTCTTCATCCTCCACTTCATCAGTGCCATGAAGAAGGGTGTTTTTATTTTCTGTAAAAGAAAATATTTCAGCAAGGATTGTCGCTTTTTTGAAGGTGTGTTTTATTCCTAATCGGGAGGCTAATATATTTGCTTCTAAGGGAGGAAGTGGTTTAAATTCTTTGCGGGCAAGCAATCTTCCGGGGCGAAGTAATGCCTTATCTATTTTCTTGAGATTAACATTAAAGGTACAGATGATTTGAATTTTCAACATATCATTCAGCAAGCCGTCTGTCATGTTCAGAAGGTTTGTAACGCCTTGAATACGGGTATCGGATTGGCGCTGTTGTAATAAAGGTTCGGCATCTTCAATTAATAATACACAAAACTTTCCCTGCTGTGAAAAGCTTGAAACCTGTTGCGAAATGAAGGTCATAAAACCGGGTTCGGTGAGATGATCAACCATATTCGGAGGCATGTAAATAACAACCTTATTATTATTTAACATGGAACGCAGCAAGTGCCGGATGTAATATGTTTTTCCGGTTCCCGGGATGCCATGCAACAAAATCAGACCTTTGGTTTCTGTTTTAAAACGATTCATTAAATCTTTATCGAATTCGGAAAACCCCGGACCATAATTCAAATCAAGGTCTTTTATTTCAAATGAATCATTTACCGAATAATGTTTTATATACCACTGTGGTCCGGATGCCTGAATCATGTATATATAGGGTTTTTGAGGTATATATTCCAGGGAACATAAATCTATCATGTTTTCAATTTCGGTTTCAAAATCCTCATCCCTTTCCTCTGAGGCATCATTGGGATGGAGAAGATTTACTGTTCCGGTAAAGACATTTCCATAATCATTCGTCTGGACATGATAGGGAATGCGATACGTATCGGCACTTTCCTCATTTATATCCGAAACCTGGAGAATATATCCTTCGTTATTTGGAAAACTGACGGTGTAATCCGTCATCCTGTCATACCCGCTTTCCTTATCAAAAGCCGAATGAATCACTTCGGCATCCATATCATTTTTCATTTCCTGAAGAAAGGACATTGCTTCAATATTTCCTGCCGAAAAAAGGGTTACTGATGGATAGGAATTATTTTTTAATACGTAATATCTTAATGCCGAAAAATCTTCAAACGATGGACTTCCTTCTGCGAGCCACATCAGTTGTTTGCCATTAAGTTCTCCTGTTATTGCTTCTTCATTTACTTCTGAAATAACTTTTTTGACTTCTGCTTTTTCAGAATTTGCTTCCATTTTATTTTCCAAATTAACAGCATCTGCAATTGTGGATTCTTCTCCGAAGTAATTGATTTCGCGGATATGAATATTTAAAGGTTTGGTTTTATAAAAGATGGTTTTTTTAATCCAATTACCATGAGAATCGTATTCATATTCATAAATTTGACCAAAATCATTGGATGTAAATAAAGAACCATTTGAACCAATCATTTTCCCTTCACTGTCATATTCATAGGTATGGTTTGTAATTCTTTCAAGGCTTCCATTTTCATCAAACCAATTTTCTACAATTGCATTACCATAGTTGTCATTTTTAAATGTCACCCAATGAGTTATTTTCCCTGCTGCATTTGTTTCTTTTTGTTCAATTTTAAATCCTCTTTCATCATAATTATGAATACGTTGAGAATACAAGGTATCAATAGGATAGTAGAAATTATAATCGGTAAGATTCCCATTTTTATCATATTTAATGGTAGTCTTATTTTTCTCACTTCCATCTACATTAAAACAAAGCATAATGCTTAATTTTCCTATTTCATTATATTCTTTTGTTGCCTTTGAACTTAATTTATTATCTGCAACTAAATGTATTTGTTCAATCTCTAACCCTTTAGAATTATATATTCTGCGAATTGAACTTCCATCTAGTTGAAATTGTTGCTCCTCTAATTTTAATCCCTTTTCATTATAAATCGTAACAGGATTATAATTATCATATACGGAACCAACCATTTCTCCCCGAATTATACTACCATCTTTCTTAACAGCCTTGTAACCTGTTTGTTTCACCTTATGAACAGGTCCTTTCAATTCATCTTTTTCCAAATCCGTAAGCTTATTTTCAATTGGTAAATCTTTATTGGTTTTATTCATTATAATTGAATCTATAATGGTTGGCTCGTCACCAAAATAATTTATCTCCCTAAGTTGAATACATAATGGTTTGCCTTTATATGAAGTGGTTTTCTTTATCCAGTTTTCATGGGAATCATATTCATAATCGAATTCATCTAACAACACATCAGTGTCCCAGGGACTCCCATTCGCACTAATTATTTTTCCTTCGCTATCATATTCCCAAACATAATTTTCAACTTTCAAAATACTTCCATCTTCATTGAGATGCGTATTTTTTATTGAATGTCCATGATCATTTTTTTCATGTTTAATCCAACTGTTAAAACCCCCATTTCCATTATTGCTTTTTGACTCTGTTTGAAATCCGCTTTCATCGTAGGTTAAATAGGATTTTGATTTTAAAACATCTATTGGAGTATATTGTATAAACTCAATAGGTTTTCCCATTGCATTGTTTTTCCAGATACTCTTGGAACTTAGAGTTTGATTGGGGTAAAAATGATGAGTACTTGTTACTGTATTATCCTGATCGTTATATTCTTTGATTGCATAGGATTGAGGTGTGCCGTCTTCTTTAAAAGTTCTATATTCAATATCCAATCCCTTTTCATTAAAAGTTTGAATACTTGTATCCCCCCTTGATTCAAAAACCCGCTCTTCGATTTTTATTCCATTTTCATTAAAAGTAAGAATTTTATTCTGTCGAAAATAAACTTCATCATCTATTTCGCCCTGAATAATCAATCCCTTTTTCTGTGATGCTTTATAACAAATTTGTTTTATTTTCTGAACAGGTCCTTTCAACTCCTCTTTTTCAAGATCAGTCAAATTTGTTGCATATTGCTTATGATTGTGTATTCTTTTCTTTCCCATTGTTTATATCTCCTATTATTCAACCTCATGAATCAAGGTATTCTTATCCTTCCTTTTGGCATAAATTTCGGAGAGAGTGGCAGGTTTTGTAAAAATATGTTTAACGCCTAATCGCTGACCTAAGAGATTGGCTTCAAATTCGGGAAGCGCAGTAAATTCTTTTCTTGCAATCAATCTGCCGGGGCGAAGCAAGGCTTTATCCAATTTCTCTACATTGACATTAAAGGTGCATATAATCTGAAGATTAAGCATGTCATTTAGCAATCCATCGGTCATGTTTAGGAGGTTGGTGATGCCTTGAATTCGGGTTTCAGAATGTCTTTGTGCCAATAACGGTTCGGCATCTTCTATCAGTAAAACACAAAAATTTCCTGCCTTAGAATAACTCTCGACAGTGGCTGAAATGAATGCCATAAAACTTGGTTCAACCAAATGATCCACCATATTTGGCGGCATATAAATAACTATCTTTTTCCTGGCTGCCATTGTCCTTAATAAGTGACGGATATAATAGGTTTTGCCAGTTCCAGGTTGACCGTGAAACAACACCAATCCTTTACTTTCCTTATGAAATCGCTCCATCAAACTATTATGAAATTTCTCAAAACCATTACCATAATTAAGATCCAAATCCCGAATCTCGAAGGCATCATCCACCGAATGCACCTTCAAACTAAAACTCGGACCGGTTACCTGAACCATATAGATGACGGGCTTTCCGGGCGTTTTATCCAAAGTACAAACTTCCAAAAAATCCTTAAACTTTTCTTCAAATTCCTCATCCTGATTTCCACTTTCAATGGACGGTTGAAACAAAATAACAGGACTCGTATAAACATATCCACCCTTATCATCCATAAAACCAGGAACAACATATTTATTCGATTCCTCCTGCGCAACATTTGTCGCCTGCAAAAGATAATCATTGCCGGGAAAACTCAATGTATAGCGCATCAACACAGGGTCTTTGCCTTCTGTTTTATTACTATAAGTATGAACGATTTCAGCACCCATATTCTCCTGTAATAACTTCATCAGTGTCACTGCTTCGAAACTTTTTCCACTGAAAGTAATTTCTGATGGCATGTCATTATGTTTCAATACGTAATATCTCATGGCATTAAAAATATCAGGAGTTGCACTGCCTTCAGCGAGCCACTTGGTTTCTTCGGTCCCCATCTTTTTAAATAGATTATCACTCTTATGAACAAAAGCTTCTTTAAATTCTTCTTTTGGTTGGATAATTTTTTCTTGTTGATTTATGGTTGATGATTCATCTCCGAAATAAGTAATCTCTCTTAATACAACATTTACAGCAACATTTTTGAAAAAGATAATTTTCTTAATCCAATTGCCCTGTTCATCAAGTTCAAATTCATAGGTTTCACAATATCCATCAGGCAAATAATTATTTCCGTCATAACTGCGCAATTTACCGTTTTCATAATAAGTAATTGTATGATTTTGCTGCGAACTTATTGTTCCGTCTTCTTTATAAACTATCATTTCAATTATAGCTCCACGGTCATCTGTTTTGAGAGAATATCTACTACCAAATGTTCCATCAGCTTTGAAAGATTCAAAACCAATTCTTTTATCATTTTCATCATAATATTCAAAACGTTTTTCATAAAGAACATCAGGAGGCATAAATGAATGCATCTCAGTTAGATTTCCTTTTTCATCATATCTAAAAACATACTTAGATGATTTACTTGCATCCTCTTCAAAATGATTCGTAACAATTGCCTTTCCGGCTTCATTATATTCAGTTATTGAGTTTTTTTCTAAACAACCATCGGCATTTAAAGTCCTCATTTCAATAGATAATCCTTCGTTATTATAAATATGCATATACGATTTTCCATTGTCAGTAAACCATTGATCTATTAGTTTTCTTCCGTCTTCATTATAAGTATAAAGAATATTGCTCCGAATATTATTATCATCGTCTTCTTTCCCTTGCGAAACTTTTCCATTTAGTTGAAAGGCTTTATAAACTTTTTGTTTCATCGTTTTAACAGGTCCTTTCAAATCTTCTTTTTGGAGATCGGTTGGCTTAGTTGGTATTTCTTTGTTGTCTGATTTTTTGGAAGCAGATTTAGAATCCGCCTTTATGTTTACCTTTGATTCTTTCATTTATTATTTGAATCAAAGGATCTATTTATCTTTGAAGCGAGCAAAGATAAGCTATTTTAAGCCAGGAATGTGATTTAATGCGTCAATTCATCCAAAACACAACAATTCCAATTAATTAAAAACTATTTTTTTATTGTGATACTATAATACAAGCCAATAAGAATTAAGTTCCCGATGCCAAGGAATCCGTGAACCAAAACCCATGCAGATAAATTGGAACCAAGCAGGTCATGGATATTTCCCGCATAAAATATAATCCCTATCCAAAACATAATAAGCCAAAACAGATTCATTTTTATCGTTCTGATATGATAAATCATTAATGTGATAAGTGGTAATGTAAGGAGGAAGTGTTCGGTATCCGTAAGTGTTAGTGATGGAATAAGTGCTAATAAGAGGAAGAACTCCAACATAAAACTTTTTGAATAGTCATCGGTTTTACTGTCTGAATTATGTCTTACTATATATAATAGTACACTTGCGGCAATTATAAATAAAAGAGTTAATATATACATCTTCCCCGGCTCAGGCAGAAAGAACCCTAATATATAGGTATATATTATGGAATAAATTGTTTGTTCAGCTTGTAAGATTCCTGCATTGTGAGTTTCCATAGTTAATAACCATTGCTTATGCAGGAAAATATTAGTAGGTATTCCATAGAAGAAGGATGGTACAAGCAGGCCTATAAAAATAAAAAGCACAATTAATGCTACAACAGTAAATCGCTTCCTTAATAATAATAAAGGAAGGAAAACCAGAAAATGAGGCTTGAATAGAATTGCAATTGCTAATAATAACCCGGGTAGCCTTGTTTTATTTTCTAGAAGTCCTTTGAGTGCTAAAAGCAAAATTGATAATAAAAGGATATTCACATTCCCCAAATGCAGCTCCCTCTGGAGATGAACTATTGTTGCGAGAAAAACAAATAACAAAATTATCTGATTCCTTTTTGATAATGCAGTGTCATTGCCATAATATTTGGCAACTAATGCTAATGAAGTATTCAACACATAGATTATAAGTGCAGAAACAATGAAATAATAAATTACGGATGCTATATAATAAGGAAGAAAAGTAAAAGGAATGAAAAAGATTGCAGCAAAAGGCGAGTATTTATAAAATCCCGAACCTAAACCATAAGCCTCATTGTAAATATTACCTCCATGAAGAAGATGAGAGGCTGCTGTATAATACACTTTGAAATCATTAAGCCAGAACCTTCCATTAATATTTTCTATGATGAAAGATGCAATTAATATAAGAGAAATCAACAATGATATCCTGTTCTTATTAATAAAGTCTTTGCTGAAAAGCGATACCATCAATCAGTTTGTTTTTCGAACTGCAAAGATACTGAAGTATTTTCGGTAACTTTACCGCCACAAATAAAATTATAACATCATGTCTAAAACAAAAGTCGCAATTAATGGATTCGGGCGCATCGGAAGGATGTTCCTTCGGGCTGCTTTGAAAAAAGGAAATTTGGATATTATTGCTATCAATGACCTCACCGATAGTCATACTTTGGCTCATTTATTTAAATATGATTCCATTCATGGAAAGTTTGATGGTACGGTATCATCAACCCCTACAAGCCTTATTATTAATGGTAAAGAAATAAAGATTACTGCCGAGAAAGATCCATTGCAACTTCCATGGAAGAGCATGGGAATTGATATTGTTATTGAATCCACTGGAAGATTTACTCATGAAGAGGATGCAATGAAGCACATTTCTGCGGGTGCAAGGAAGGTAATTATCTCAGCTCCTGCGAAAGGCAATATGAAAACTATTGTGCTTGGAGTAAATGATTCTATCCTCACAGGGGATGAAAAAATCCTTTCAAATGCCTCCTGCACTACTAACAATGCTGCTCCCATGCTTAAAATATTAGATGATTTATGGGGGGTTAAAATTGCTTTTGTTACAACTATTCATGCCTATACAGGCGACCAAAATTTACATGACGCACCTCATAAAGATTTACGTCGTGCACGTGCCGCCGCATGTTCCATCATCCCAACAACAACGGGTGCTGCTAAGGCAATGGCTGATATTTTTCCTCATTTGGATGGCAAACTTGGTGGAGCAGGTATCCGCGTTCCGGTTTCTGATGGCTCATTGACTGACCTAACTTGTATCCTCACAAAAACTCCGACTGTTAAAGAAATCAACGCCGCTTTTAAAACCGCTTCCGAAACTACCATGAAAGGCATCCTTGAATATACGGAGGATCCGATTGTTTCTGTTGATATTGTCGGCAATACCAATTCCTGCATTTTTGATTCTGAACTGACTACTGTTGTCGGGGAGATGGTGAAAGTGGTTGGCTGGTACGATAACGAAATCGGTTATTCCAACCGCCTGGTTGATTTGGTTGCGAAGATTGGTTAGGAATATTGTTTGAATGGCTTCGGCTTCACTTCACGAAATACTTGCAAAATATATCCCGAGCGATTCTGTAACAATTGTTGCAGATTGGATATTACAGCACAAAATTAAGGTTAAAATCACTAAAAGCCGGCTTACCAAGTATGCCGATTATCGTCCGCCTTTCCATGGTGCAGGGCATCGCATCACTATAAATCATGATTTGAACAAGTATGCTTTTCTCATCACTTTCACGCATGAAGTGGCGCATCTCAAGACCTGGTTACTGCATAAGAACATGGTTAATCCACATGGGAAGGAGTGGAAAAAGGAGTTCAAATTGCTCTTGCATCCGCTCATCCATCATTCTATTTTTCCGCCCGATGTTATTCTTGCTTTGAAGGAATATATTCATAATCCTGCGGCTTCGAGTTGCACGGATGTTCAGTTGTCGAGGGTGCTGAAAACTTATGATAAGGATACTGATGAAACCCTTCACCTCGAAGATATACCTATAAATAGTGTATTCCGGATAAGTAATGGAAAACTTTTCAAAAAAGGCGAGCAGATGCGGAAAAGATTCAAATGCACCGAAGTGAAAACGGGGAGGATTTATTGGGTTAGCCCTATTGCTGTGGTGGAAGTTGTGGAGGGTTAACAGGGATTGGGGGTTAAGGTTTGGGGATTAGGGTGGGAGGAAATGCTTTTCATCTGACTAAGAAACTAAACACTTAAGGTGAGAACCGGAATATACAAGGTGAGAATTGGAATACACAAGGTGAGAACCCGAATACACAAGGTGAGAATTGGAATATACAAGGTGAGAACTGGAATATACAAGGTGAGAAGACGAATACCACGGTTTTTTAGTTAAAATTGGGGTTTTAAGAGATGTAAAATGTAAAAGGGCAGATGGCAGATGTATGGAAAAGGGACAAATGGGACCTTTAGGACTTTGGGGATGGATAATGAATGTTTATTGAAATAATGTTATTGTTGTTGTTTATTCTTATTAATTTTGGCGGATGATATGTTATGCAAAAAAGGATTGCAAATCCTGTTAATCGAATAGAAGGTTTACAAAACACTAAAAATAATAAATAGCATGAATGATCTAAGTATATTACAAGAAATAGAAAAGCAATTTTATATAGATTTACCTAAATGCAAAAATTTAAATTGGAACATTAATATTGGCTATACTTTAAATGAAAGAGGAAATGTAGATGGAATAAAATTAGGGAATTGTAAAATAATTCATCTTAAAAAAATTATTCTGCTTTTAAAAAAATTACCTGAATTAATTAAATTAGATTTAAGCAATAATCTGATTGAAGATTTTTCTGCGTTGAATAAATTAACAAAATTAGAACATTTGATTTTGAAAAACAATAAAATTAAATTCATTTATTCGCTTGAAAAATTTCATAATTTAAAATCATTAGATTTAGAACAAAATAATATTATTCAAATAATAATTTTTAAAAATATGCCAAATTTAATTGAATTAAATTTAGGTTCAAATAATTTATTTAACATTTCTACTTTGAGCAATTTAAAAAACCTCACCATTTTAAGTATTGATAACAATAAATTTAGCAATATTGAAGTCTTGCGCTTATTTTTTCATCTTAGATTTCTTAAATTATGTAAAAATAAAATAAAGAATATTTCCCCATTAAAAAATTTATCGAATTTGGAAAATCTTTATTTATGGGAAAATTTAATTGAAGATATAACACCATTAAAGGAATTAAAGAATCTAAAAACATTATATTTAGGAAAAAATCCTATTGAAGTAATTCCAGAATGGATTACTGATTTTGATATGGAAATTAAATGGGGTGAGCAAACTATGGATAATAGTGGTGAAATTACTTTTTTTAATAATTTAATCAAGACACCTCCAATAGAAATATTAAAGCAGGGCAAAGAAACAATTAAAAGATATTTTAACAAAGTAAAATTAGAAGGAATTGATTACATATACGAAGCAAAATTAACATTAGTAGGTGAAGGTAGTGCGGGGAAAACCTCCCTTCAAGTTAGGTTAATGAATCCTAGTACTTCATTACCTAAAAAAGATAAAAGAACACGCGGAATAAAAATATATGACTGGAAATTTAAAAAAATAAAGACCAAAGAGCATGTTGCTCATATTTGGGATTTTGGAGGGCAGGATGTATATTACCCAGTTCATCGATTTTTCTTAACTGAGAATTCTGTTTTTGTATTATTAGCCTCTACTAGGCAAACTAATCATAATTTTGATTATTGGATACCTACAATTTATCAATTTGGAGGAAAGAGTCCAATAATTCTTGGACAAACTTGCAATGATGGAAATAAGATTCCTTGGAATGATTTGGATTATTATATTGGTAATTCAAACTTTAATATCATTAAAACCCAATCTATTCCATATTACGAAATTAATCTCCCAAAGAGAAATGAAGGTTTAGCAAAGATAAAACAAGTAATAATAAATCAGATTATTAGTTTGCCACATTATGGAAAAGGAGTTCCAAAATCATGGGTACCAGTTCGTGAAATAATTTTTGTTTTATCAAAAAAAAATGCGTGTATATCTTATGAGAAATTTGTTGAAATCTGTAAAAAATCAAATTCTGAAAGTTTTGCTCGAAATGAAGATATTAGAGATTGTGCTAAATTTTTGCATTCAGTTGGTATAATTTTATGGTATTATGATATTGATGAATTAAAAGACTGGGTTATACTTCAACCTGAATGGGCTATGAATGCCGTTTATAAAATAATTGATGATGATGAGATTCAAGGCCCCAAAAGAAGAGGAACAATATTTGCAAAGGATTTTTTAAGATTATGGGATGATGAATGTTATATAGATAAACATAATATCTTAAAAAACATGTTGGAAGTATTTAAGATTGCTTTTCCAAAAAAACATAAAAAGGAAGATTATATTATTCCAGCTAGATTAATATCAATGCCTAATGAATCTAGATGGTTGGACAATGAACCATATCTTCGACTTGAATATAAGTATGAATTTATGCCCAAAGGAATGGTAAACCAAATAAGTGCTGAATTAAGTCGTTATGTAAGTAATGATTCTGAGGTATGGAATAATGCCGTAAATTTTAACTTGGGAGGAAATGAGGCACAATGTCAAGTTGAGGAAGATTTTTACAACAGAAAAATCAGGATAAAAGCAAAAGGTAAAGATGCAAGAGGACTAATAATGTTAGTTATGGATGCATTAAGTAATATAACTGATGAGTATAAAGGAGTAATTCCAGAGATTTTTATTCCATGTACTTGTGATAATTGCAAGCAACTTAAGAGACCAACAATGTTCTTATATACTGATTTAGTAAGGTGGTCTAATCTAAAGGATGCTGCAGTTTGTAATGAAAGTGGATTGACATTATCGATCGAAACTCTCTTATTTAATGTTGGTTTATTAGATTCTGCAAAATATTCGAGAAATATTAATAATAAAAAAACAATTAAAATATTTCTCGCTTCCTCTGAAGAATTGAAAGAAGACCGAAAAGAGTTTGAAATATATATTAATAGATTAAATAAATTATTTGAAAAAAAGGGGAAATTCTTTGAATTAAATATATGGGAAGACTTTATCGATTCAATGTCAAAAACAGGGCTCCAAGAAAAATATAATAATGCTGTTAAAAAATCTGACATATTTGTTAGCTTGTTTTTCACTAAGGTAGGTAAATTTACAAAAGAAGAATTTGAAATCGCTTTTGGACAATTTAAAAAATCTAACAAACCTTTAGTATATACTTATTTTAAAGATTCAAATATTTCAACGGGAAAATTAACGACCGAAATAGAAACGCTTTTTGCTTTTAAAGATAAACTAAAAGAATTAAAACATTATCCAACAATATATAAAAATATTGACGATTTACTGAATCAATTCAGGTCTCAATTAGATAAAGTACTTGATAATATATAGTTAAGCTGAATTTAATATATAATTACAGAAAAAAATTGCTACTGTATTTATAATGTTATCTTTGCGGGCAGATAATTCCGCTAAAAGGCTGATTGCTGATGGTGTAACCAAGGCTTGGCTTTTGAGCGGAATTTTTGTTTTTATATGTTGTGTATTGTTAACCTTTAAATTAAATAAAAGATTATGGAAATGACTGATGAGTTGTGTCAACGGATGGAGGATTCGATGGGTGAAAAGGCTTTTGATAAGCTTTGTGAGGATTGCCCGGGTGAAATGCTGAATACGGGAACGATGAAGAAATGGAGGAAAAAGAAAGTAAGGTTTAAGGATTTTAAGGCGGGTATTTCTATTCCGCATTTTATGAGTAAGTATCGTAAAAAGAGGGATAATTATTATTATTGGTTTGGATTGTATGAAAAAGAGTTTCCTCCTAAATTGGATTGAGGAAAATGTTATTGTACAGATTGTTGATTTAGGATAAAAGAGATTTCTCCTTCGTCGAAATGACAAATCTTTAGTTTTAGGGGGCATCAAAAAGATATTGTATGAAGGTTTTGACTTTGTAATACAAATGGAAAGTAATTTTGCACCCATAAATTAAATGATAATAGAATGAATATAAAATTGGAGGATGTAGGTAGCTACGGAACGGCAACGGACGTGATATTTACGAGTAATTATGATGAGGTGATTTTATTTGACCCTTCTATTAATGGTACGTGGAAGGTGGATGTGTTTGATGTGGTGCTTGCGGCGGTGATTGCGCTTGTGGGTATTGGCGGATTGAAGGGTGAGAATAAGGCTGATACGAAGGCGATGCGTAAGTTTATGAGGTTGCTGAGACCGATTTTGAAGACTTTGAAGTTTAAGATTGAGGGTTGTATTACTGCGGGGACTATAACGGTGAGTTTGGAATCTTTTGGATTGTCGGCTTTGTTTGAGAGTATAACGAGATATGATATTGATGCTTTTCATCTGGCTTATTTGGTTACTTATGGTCAGGTTAATGTAACTGCTATAAAGGATGCTTTGATAGCTGCGGGGTTTACGGCTGCTCAGATTACTTCTATAAAGACGAATCATGATGGTGCATGGGGAAAGAATACGGCTAAAATAGGTTTGAAGGGTGATATTAGGGATACGAGTGATGCTAATATAGTTGTAATAAATAATGGTCTTGATATATTTAATAAGGTTTTGAATTCGGTGAAGGGTTTGGCTATTAGTGTTGGTAATACGGATTTGGAAAAGGATTCTACTCAGAAGGCAGTTTTGAGTAGTGTGAGACCTGCTCAGGCACCGAAAATGAGAAATAAAGTGGTTCCTAAAACGGCTTTTAAGATTCATAAGACAAATCCTGTGGAGAGGGATACGAATAAGTTTAAGAATAATGGTAAGAAGAGTTTGTGGGTGTTGAGGAGTAATAGTAAGACGGGTCCTTATAGTGGTGGAATTGAAATAAAGCCTGGTGAGGAGATTGATTTGAAGTCTATGGATATTCCGGGGAGTGGAAAATATATTATTATTTATAATCCTGATGTTGATAATGATGGGTTGATGGGGTGTTTGATTGTGAAGGGGGCGGCGTAGAATTAGGAATTACGAATTAGGAATTAGGAATGAATCCTCGCTGAATGGCGGGGCTTTTTTGTTTTTAAAACGTTCGAGTTGCGGTGAACTTGGTGTTACGCGCGGGCGAAGGATGGAAGGGGCTTGGTGCCTGCGTAGCAGGTACGGAACCCCCGCACAGCCTGACCCCTTGCAGCCATGTGTAAGCCTTTTTTCGGTGGGGCTGGCTGCTTGGGGACGCCCCCAAACCTAATCAGGGATGACAGGATTACATTAATTTAATTACTTTTGCCCGATGATTAATTATAATAACCTACAATTTAAGCTCGCGGTGATTTTTCTGATGGGCTTTATCGGCAATTTGATTGCTCAGGAGGATATTGTTTATCCTCCGATGACCCCTTCGGCAAAGCGTTTTGAGGGCTATGAACAACGAAAGAAGCTGGATGAAACGTCGCTGGTTTCGAATGTTAAGTTTCGATGTGTGGGTCCTTCGGTGATGAGCGGAAGGGTTGTGGATGTGGATGTTTGTCCTGATGACCCGACACATTTTTATGTGGCTTATGCTTCGGGAGGATTGTGGGTTACTTATAATAACGGGCAGTCGTTTGCGCCGCTTTTTGATAATGAGGCGGTGATGTCTATCGGCGATATTGCGGTTGACTGGAAGCATGGCGAAACCATTTGGGTGGGCACGGGAGAGAACAATTCAAGTCGCTCTTCATACGCGGGAATAGGGATGTATAAAAGCGATGATAAGGGCAAGACATGGCAGTATAAAGGGCTTGGCGAATCCCAGCATATCGGCAGAATTATCCTTTCTCCCGATGACCCAAACACAATATACGTTGCCGTCCTCGGTCATCTTTTTACTCCGAATGAGGAGCGTGGCGTGTATAAATCCACCGATGGAGGCACGACCTGGAAGCGGACTTTATTTGTTGATAATAACACGGGTGCAATTGATTTGACGATGGATCCATCGAATGCGAAAACTCTTTATTGCGCTATGTGGTATAAGGTTCGGAAGCCCTATAATCTTACTTCGAGCGGTGCAAGTTCGGGGATTTATAAAAGTGTAGATGGAGGAGAAAACTGGAATTTCATCACTACTAAAGAAAGCGGTTTCCTGACGGGAGATGGCACGGGGAGGATTGGAATTTCCATCTACCCGAAGAATCCAAATATAATTTATGCCGTGGTTGATAATCAGGACAGGCGCGAAAAGAAAAAGGATAATAAGAAACATGAACTGACGAAGGATTCATTGAAAACAATGACGAAGGAAAACTTCCTTGCGCTGAAAGATTCTATCCTCACAAAGTTTATGAAAGACAATGATTTTGATGAGGAATATACTGCCGAGCGAGTGAAAAACATGGTGCGGACGGATAGCATAAAGCCTTATGCGCTCTATGAATATCTGTTGGATGAGAACAATAGTTTGTTTGATACGGATGTGAAAGGTGCGGAGGTTTATCGGTCGGATGATGCGGGGAAAACATGGAAGCGGACGCATAAGGATTATCTGGATAATGTGTTTAATTCGTATGGATATTATTTTGGTCAGATACGGGTTTCGCCGTTTAATCCTGATAAGATTTATTTCTTTGGAGTGCCGTTTTTGAAGTCGGAGGATGGCGGAAAAACTTTCAAATCCATTGATGCAGGGAATACGCATGGAGATTATCATGCCTTGTGGCTGAATCCGAATCGGGATGGGCACATGATTGTGGGGAATGATGGTGGTTTGAATGTTTCTTATGATGATGGGAAGACTTATTTCAAGGCGAATACTCCAAGTGTGGGGCAGTTTTATTCGGTGAATGTGGATATGGAAAAGCCTTATAATGTTTATGGTGGATTGCAGGATAATGGGGTTTGGTATGGGTCGTCTGCGAATAAGGAAAACCCTAATTGGTATGAGGAAGGGGAATATGCTTTCAAGAGAATTATGGGTGGGGATGGGATGCAGGTTGCCATTGATACACGTGATAATAATACAGTTTATACTGGTTATCAATATGGGAATTACTTCCGTGTTAATCGGTCATCGGGCGATAATAAATACATTACTCCGAAGCATAAATTGGGTGAGCATCCTTTGAGATGGAACTGGCAGGCGCCTATCTGGTTATCGCGCCATAATCAGGATATTGTCTATTTTGCTTCTGATAAATTTCATCGGGCATTGAACAAGGGGAATGATTTCCAAACACTCACCGGAGATTTGACAAAGGGGGGAGTGAAGGGGAATGTGCCTTATGGAACTATTACTACTATTAATGAATCGCCTCTTAAATTTGGTTTGCTTTATTTAGGGACTGATGATGGTTTGGTTTATGTTTCGAAAGATGTTGGATATACATGGAATAAGATTTCTGATAATCTGCCAAAGAGTTTATATGTCAGTCGGATTGTGGCTTCTGCTTTCGATACAGGAACTGTTTATGCATCTTATACTGCAAAGATTTTTGATGATTTCACCTCTTATCTTTATACCTCCAAAAACTATGGTGATACTTGGGAACGTATTGGAAATGATTTACCAACTGAGCCAATTAACGTGGTTCGTGAGGACCCGAAGAATAAGAATATTCTTTATGTGGGAACTGATAATGGGGTTTATGTTTCATTGAATAAGGGGAGGAATTTCATGCGGATGGATGATAGTTTGCCTGCTGTTGCAGTGCATGATTTGGTGATTCATCCGAGGGATAATGATTTGATTGTCGGCACGCATGGGCGCTCGATTTATATTGCTCATGTTGGAGAATTGCAGCAGCTGACGGATACTTTATTAGCTAAGGATATTTATGTATTTAAAATAAATTCTTTCAGATGGAATGATAACCTTGGGAAAATAAATAATTCCTGGTCTGAGCCTCGAACATCAAAACATGAGTTTCCTTATTACGTGAAAGATAAAGGTATCACAACCATAAGAATAATGACTGATAAGGATTTAGTTTTGAAGGAGTTTAAAGATACTGCAAAAGCTGGTTTGAATTATCCGACTTATGACCTTAGTGTGGATTCTATTGCGATTGTTAAATATCAAGGTTGGGTGAATGAGAACAAGGCTTTGAATGATGAGGAGAAGAAAATACTCCCTGCCGATAATAAAAAGTATTACCTGAAACCGGGGAAATATATTGTGGAGATTGAAACATCAAAAGGAATTAAAGCGAGGCAGGAATTTGTTATTAAGCCGAAAGAAAAGGAGGAGGGGCATGGTGGCGAACCCGGTGGAGGGAATGAATAATATTATTCTCTGAACTTTAATCTTTCAGTTTATCATTATCATGATGCCTGTTTTTATCTCTATCGGTTTTCTTTTGGAGATTCTTTTCTAAGGCATCTGTGAGATTTATTCCTGTTTGATTAGCAAGACAAATTACAACAAACAGTACATCAGCCAATTCATCTTCAAGACTCATCTTTCCATCTGATTCTTTTGATGATTGTTCACCATATTTGCGGGAGATGATGCGCGCTACTTCACCAACTTCTTCAGTGAGGATAGCCATGTTGGTGAGTTCATTGAAATAGCGAACGCCATTTTCTTTTATCCATTTATCAACAGTTTCCTGAGCTTCTTGTATTGTCATTTTTATTCTTTGTTTTTAGTGTCAATTATTATTGTAACGGGTCCATCGTTCAGTAATTCGACTTTCATATCTGCGCCGAAAATCCCTGTTTGTACTTCCTTGCCGGTTTCTTTTTTTAGTTGGTTGATGAACTCCTCATAAAGAGGGATTGCTATTTCAGGCTTTGCTGCTTTGATATAGGATGGACGATTTCCTTTTTTAGTGCTTGCATGCAATGTGAATTGACTAATGATAAGGATTTCGCCATTTATTTCTTGTAATGATAAATTCATTACGCCATCGGAATCATTAAAAATGCGGAGACGATTTATCTTGCCGCAGAGCCATTCAATATCTTCTTTGGTATCTGATTCCTCTATTCCTAATAAAACAAGTAAGCCAATTCCGATGGAGGATTTAATATTTCCATCGATGGTGACGGATGCTTTGGAAACTCTTTGAATTACTGCTCTCATGATTTATTTATAGGAATCCGATCCATCAATAATACTGAGATAATTATAGTAGCGAGACATAGCAATCTTCCCTTCCTCAACGGCTTGCTTCACGGCACAATCAGGTTCATTGACATGCATGCAATTATTGAAACGACAATTATTAAGAACCTTCAGCATCTCCGGAAAATAATGACTCACCTCTTCTTTCTTGAAATCAAAGATGCCGAAATCCCTTATTCCTGGTGTATCAATGATGAAGGTATCCTTATCCACCTCAAATAATTCAGCAAAAGTTGTAGTATGTACACCCTTGGAATGAGCCTTTGAAATTGCACCTGTTTTAAGATTTAAAAGTGGATTAATAGCATTCAATAAAGTTGTTTTTCCTACTCCTGAATGACCGGAAAACAGATTGATCCTATGCCTCATTATCTTCTTAACTTTATTCACATCGTCAGGATTGAAGGCAGAAATGGAATGGCATTCATACCCAATCTTCCTATATAAATCCATTAAGGTATTTTGAATTTCCAACGCCTCTTCATCGTATAAATCTTTTTTATTAAAGAGAATAGTAACAGGAATACGATACGCCTCTGCAGTTGCAAGAAATCTATCAATAAAACCTGTGGAGGTATTTGGCATAATCATACTCACAACCAAGTATGCCATATCAATATTTGATGCAATAATCTGAGATTGCTTAGATAGATTAACTGATTTTCTAATGATGTAATTCTTGCGTTCAAGAAGGGTATTAATGACACCTGTATTTTCATCCTTCTCAAATTCAAACTCTATTCTGTCTCCTACTGCTAAGGGATTTGTGGCAACAATTCCCTTCATTCGGAAAGAACCTTTTATACTGCAATTCACTATTGTTCCGTCATTGCAACGAACTCTGTATGAACTTCCTGTTGATTTTATTATTAATCCTTCCATCCGATTTTTAACACAGAGGACACAGAGAAGACAGAGTTACATGGAGTAATAATTTAAAATCCTCTGTGAAACTCTGTCTTCTCTGTGAACTCTGTGTTGAATTTATTAATACCGCAGCCACTTAGCGATTTCCTTATAGCTAACTTTCTTCCCATACATCAATATTCCAATACGATAAATTTTTGCCGCCAACAAAGTAGTTGCAAGAAATCCAATGACAAGAAACATCATTGATAATCCTAATTGCCATAAAGGAACTCCTCCAAAAGGCAGCCTAATCATCATCGTTACAGGTGCCGTAAAAGGTATCATAGAAAGCCAGACTGCTATTGGTCCATTCGGATTCATCATAACATTTGGCGCCATCACAATAGAAAGTATCAGTGGCATTGTTATCGGTAAAGAGAATTGTTGGATGTCAGAATCACTGTCAACTGCCGAACCAATAGCCGCAAAAAGTGCCCCATACAATAAATATCCTGCTAAGAAATAAAAGATAAATGAAACGATAATTAACTTTATCGGAAGACTTTCAATACCCGCAGCTAATGAACTTGCAAACTCACTGCTCTCATCCATATTAGCCCCCTGCTGCATTCCACCCATCGGTCCGGAAACAACTTTTTCAGAACTCATTTTCTCCATCTTCTGATTCTTTGTAAAAGTATTTACCCCCGTGTAAATAGCAAATGTCAATATCACCCAAAGCAGAAATTGCGTTAATCCAACCAAAGAAATCCCCACAATCTTACCCATCATCAATTGAAATGGTTTCACAGAAGAAATAATAACTTCAATAATCCGACTTGTTTTTTCTTCAATTACACCACGCATTACCTGGTTCCCATAAAGAAAAATAAAAAAATAAATCAGGAAGCCACAGAAATATCCAACCCCCGATGTCAGCCCTGCATTCGTTTTCTCGCCACCTATTTTTACAGTATTTACAGTTATCCCTTTCTTTATCGAACTAAGCATTTTCTCATCACACCCCGCAAGTAATTCCAACTCCCTCACAACAGTATTCTGAATCGTCATCATAATACTAAGACTCGGCTGTGTCTGCCCATGATGCATCGTAAGCACCGGTATATTTGTCCCCGTCAATTGCTGAATCTGAAGTATCGCAAAGTAATCCTCATCCTTAAATTTCGCTTCCGCCTCCTGTATGTTTCTGTTCGAAATTACAAACTGCAATCGCTCATCATTCGGAAACTTCTTCGAATAATATCCCGTCTCATCCACCACCTCAATCTTCACTGTTTTCTCAGAAACATTACTCAATAAAATAGGTATCACAAACAATGACCCCATCAAAATAGGTCCTAAAATAGTCATGATGATAAAGGATTTCTTCTTCACCCTTGTCATAAATTCACGTCTGATAATAAGTCCTATTTTTCCCATAATGTTTTCCTCATTTTCAAATTATCAAATTTCCAAATTATCAAATTCCCTTCTCATTTACTTTCATAATAAAGATATCCTCCATACTCGGAACCACCTCCACAAAAGAATGAATTTTTACATGCGGCAACAACGCCTCCAACAACTGATTCGGCGTATTCCCATTCAGCATTTTCACCCTTGCCCTCAACAATCCATCATCCTCCTTCGTATCATGAAGCTCAAAACCAGTCCACAAAGCATTGGCAAAACCAATTTTATTCCCCTCAAAAACCACTTCATAAACATTCAATTTATACTGCTTCCGAATATCCTTCACCGACCCATCCAAAATCTTTTTCGATTTATTTATCAATGCAATATGCGTACACAATGCCTCCACCGATTCCATCCGATGAGTAGATAAAATTATCGTCGAACCCTTCGCCTTCAACTCCAGCATTTCATCCCTTATTAATATCGCATTGATAGGGTCAAAACCACTAAACGGCTCATCCATAATCAATAATTTCGGCTCATGAATCACCGTCACAATAAACTGAATCTTCTGCTGCATCCCCTTGCTCAGCTCCTCAATTTTTTTCTTCCACCACGATTGCAACTCAAACTTCTCGAACCAATACCGCAGCTTTTTAGTCGCATCCTGACGGCTCAAACCCTTCAATTGCGCCAGGTACAGCGCCTGTTCACCCACCTCCATTTTTTTATACAAACCCCTTTCCTCCGGCATATAACCAATCAGTTCCGTATGAGCACGCTCCAATGGCTTTCCATTAAACAAAATCTCACCCCTGTCAGCAGCCGTAATCTGGTTCACAATCCTTATCAGCGAAGTCTTTCCCGCACCATTCGGACCCAATAAACCAAAAACACTCTGCTCCGGCACCGTAATACTCACATCATCCAGCGCCACATGAGCCGCATAATTCTTCGTAATATGATTTATATTCAGTATATCCATTTCCAACTATTCAAGTCCTGCAAAGAAACACATTTTATTCCATTAAAAAAATCCCTCCCATTCCTAATTCCTAATTAATTTGGAAGCATATCTGTATCTCTCGCTGGAAAGTTCAGTCCCGCTTTCCGCTCATATCTTTTTTTTGCTAAGCATCGGTATTGAGCTTGTCGAACTTCATTTCAGCAAAAAAAAGGATATCCGCTTCAATCGGGGCTAGACTCAAAGTTCATCTCTCCGAATTCAGCTCAGTATAATACACCCCAATCATTCCACGGTTCATTGAACAAATCCAATTCCCTTATATAATTAAAGCTATCATCTCCCTCCCAAAACCTCAATATTCTCAATTCATACTATCGTTTTAGCAATTCATATC
>Ga0206937_10082_pt1 | contig 30002 bp, 23 predicted proteins | sample Alteio_BWOrgHeat_11_FD_152923 | JGI IMG/M metagenome (GOLD analysis project Ga0206937, IMG submission 152923) | Enriched cells from forest soil in Barre Woods Harvard Forest LTER site, Petersham, Massachusetts, United States -... | ecosystem: Environmental > Terrestrial > Soil > Temperate forest >... | reverse complement strand
GAGCAATGTGCGCCAGTTCATGGGTAAGGATCATCGCGAGAGACGCTTCGTCGGGCAGAACATCAATCATGCCGCGGCTCATCACGATCGTATGGCCGATCGTGAAGGACTCAAGCGGCGTGGTCAGCAGCACGCGGCAATGGATCTCCGGCTGAATATCCAGATTGTTCGTGACCATCACGTTGTTGACGACGGTCTGAAGAACCTTGTCTATCTCGCCCTCCGGCGCCAGCAATCCGATCTGTTGCAACCGGTCCAGTACGTTGAGTTCGGCCTGGTGCTCCCATGCGCGTTGCGCTTCGATCGGAGAGGCGTCCTGTGCCTTCGCGCTCTGGTCCTGCACGGACTGGGGCGCATCTACGGTGATCTCTGTGAATTCTGAATTGCGCCGGAGATCTTTCAGGTTGTAGCCCCAAAGGCGGGTCTGCGCTTTGTAATTCAGCGTCTGGCCAAGGCGGTACTTGAGATCGGACTCCTCCGAATAGATCAGCGAGGGCAGCCAGATGCCGGGACGAAGATTCTGTCGCCAACTATCAAAGTGCAGGTAGTAGCTGGATCGCGGATGAGGGGAATAGGTTCCGTTGAAGCGTACGATGTTGTAATCCTGATCTTCGATCCAGATGCGACCCAGAAAGCGACCTTTGCCGGCGTCTTTCTTGGGAGCCACGTCCATCACGATGCAACGGATCTCGCCCAGAAACTCCCGGCGCACAAAAGTGAAATCGTAATACTTGCGCTGGAAATCCTGGTCGAGGATCACCATCTGCGCGAAACCGAGAGGCAGAAACTTCATGGAGTAAACATTGCTCAATTTGCCGAGCATGCGCTTGCCGAGTCCCGCAGTGGTTGGCGACGTGAAGGCGCGATCATCGGCCCCTCCACCACTCATGTCAAGACGGCCTAGGAAATAGACGTCGCTCGCGGGCGTGGATGCGTTCAGCTCTTTATCTTCCTTCAGATTTTGAAGATAGGTCTCGACGAGGGGATGCAGGACCTTCATCTGGGCGAGAAAGAAGTGCTCGCGTTCGATGGTCCGGTCGATCACCTGCTCGAAGCTGGCGGCTCCTGCCGAGGTGTGTTCGGTCGCCGCGTCACGAGAGGAAAGCTGCGGATCCGGTTGCGTGTTTTGGCCGAACGAAAAAATAGAAAAACAGAGCGAAGCTAGGGCGACCAGAACGAGGGGGCGGCGTTCCATAGAGTTGTGCTCCATGTGGCTAGTTTGAATGAAATTTCGGTTAAGAAACAGGGTATCGCATTCCCGAACAGGAAGGACGGGAAATTATTTACACTTTGGGACACCCTGCAAAGTTAAGCCTTCGTAGTAATCCCTACGACGCCAGCTGAAACACGATGTGTAGAACCGCCTCAAAGTCCGCGGGTCGCCCGTCTTTCAGCGCCGGCTTGAACTGAATCTTCTCCGCCGCGTGAATCGCGGATTCATCCAATCCGTGGCCCAGACCCTGCATGACTTTCACGATCTTGATCTGCCCACTCGCGCCAAATACCACCTGGATCAGAACTTCGCCCTCTACTTTCAGTTGACGGCCCTCTTCGGTGTACACCGGGCGAGGCTTGTAAGTAATTTCAGCAGGAATTGTTTTAACGGCACTCTCGGAAGACTTGGATTTCACCGGGGCGGCAGCCACCACATCCGCATCGCCAAAGCCTCCTTGCCGGACGGTTCCGCGCGACGCCGAAATGGCGCCCGACCCGTCACCGGTGGCGATACCACTGCCGAAACCTGCGCTCGCCACGATGCCGCGTCTGCCTCGCGATCCACCAGTTCCGTTGCCCGAACCTTCGCCCTTCGGCATCTCGAAGCTGCCTGCCTGCGCGATCGTTATTGCGCGGCCATGATTGTCTGAATTCGGCACACCGTTAGGATCGCCGAATCCTCCAGTCTGTATTTTTTCTGGCGCAGCAGCCAGAGTTGGTGTGGCCGAACTACCGTTAGAAAAAACATTGGTCTTGACGAGTTGCTTTGGAATCACCGGCTTGATATTAGGCAGAACTTCCTTGCTTGCTGTTACCGCCACCTTGGGTGGCTGAATATCTGGAACCACGGGCGACTTGTGCTGCGTGAGTTCGACAGGGACGCGCAGAGCTTGCGGGCGCGGTGTGACCAGTTGAGCTAACTTGGGCGTCGAAAACACTCTCAAGGGAGCCGGCTTCTGAGGAATTGGGGCCGGCGTATCGACCAACCTGACAAAGTGGTAATCGTGCACGGGAAGAACGAGAACTTCAGGGTGCGCAATTGCCGCGACTATAAAAAGAGTCACCACCAGCGACTGCATTCCATAGCTGACGACGAACCTTCCCCATCGAGTACTTGGTTCAGGAAGAAGGCCTAGGCTTAATTGGGAAACCTGGGAATTCATGTCGGGCACCTCAAATTGCCAGCTCTTTCCCTCCCCGAATGCTGAACGCCCAAGGAGCGAATTCAGTCTCGCCGGGAGACACAGAGGAAACAGCCTGCCTTGGTCAAGTGCACGCCGAAGGCCAATTTCGGCAATGTCCTTCACGTTAACTTGCTGGGAAGTGGCGACTTACGTTGGGATGCGCCTATCCTAGCAGATGCGAACTACAGGTTCGCAATATTTTTCATACTTAGGAGGGCAATGGAAACAGAAAATATGACCCAAAGATGAGGCAATAATTACCGGCTAGAAATGCCGAACCTCAGGCGCGAAGCGTGCTCGCCGCCGGCTTTTACTCTACTTCTTCCTCGTCGAGCTTGATGCGCAGGGACTTTAGGAATTTAAGGTCCTGATCGCTGATCTTGAGTTCGGGATTGGTACTCAGAGTTGAGACAAGAGATTTGTTTTCTGTGTTATTTTCGCCCTGTTTGCTTACCCCGATCGTGGCTTCGAGGACAAGAAAAATATCGTAGCCGCCTTCCTTGATGCGGGAGACGACTTCTGCGATCTGTTCGGAATCGGACAGGGACCCATTGATGGCTTCGCCCAGTTCCTTCATTAGCTGCTTCAGTTGCTGGTCCACGGACCCCCCCTTCGAATCGCCCCAAAGACTGAAGTCACAACAGCTTGTGACGTCAGCCACAATTATTGTACGCCCGGCCACTGTTAAAATCGACAAATGATCGTGAGCCCAAAGCTTAAGAGGTTGGGGCTGATCCTGCGGGTTGCCTCGCAGCAGGTCGCGCGCAGCCGTACCGGCGGCGCGCTCATGAAAGGATTGCATGCCACGGCATCATCTCTGGGTAAAGTCCTGCTCCAGCTCTGGCTGGAAGTGACCGGATTTACCTTTTTCGCGATTGCCGCCATCGGTGCCATCACCGGCTTTCGCGAATACGGGAAGTATCATGCCGGGCTGGAAACCAGTCCGGGCAGAGTGATTCTTGCGGCCTGTTTTACGCTGTCGTTCGCATGGTTTGGATTGAGCTCGTTCCTGCGGATCAAGCGCAAGCAATGAGTGCGCGGCTTCCGCGCTGCGAATTTGACGGACAGTGATTTTTAGTTCCAGGTGCTCTCATGAGCGATGATGTAAAGACCGAAGACGCAAAGACTGAAGATCGTGCCGCGAAAGCCCGTGTAGTCCCTTCTACGAAAACAAAGCCGGTTCCGGCGGAGCAGCAAAACTCCTCGCATATCATCGTGAATCCGCTCTATACCCCGATTGATCTCGCCGAGATGGATTACGATCGCGATCTCGGCTATCCCGGAGATTTTCCCTTCACGCGCGGTGTGCAAGCGACCATGTACCGCGGCCGCCTTTGGACCATGCGCCAGTACGCGGGCATGGGCGATGCCGAAGAATCCAACAAGCGTTACAAATATCTCCTGGCCAACGGCACGACTGGCCTTTCGGTGGCCTTCGATCTGCCCACGCAAATCGGACTCGATTCGGATCACCCACTTGCGATAGGTGAAGTTGGAAAAGTTGGTGTGGCGATTGATTCCATCGAAGACATGCAGCGGCTTTTCGATGGCATCGAACTCACAAAAATTTCGACTTCGATGACGATCAACGCGACCGCATCGATTCTGCTCGCCTTGTATGTAGCAGTCGCCCGGCGACAGGGTGCGGACATTCGAAAACTTTCCGGCACCGTGCAAAATGATGTGCTCAAGGAATACATCGCCCGCGGCACCTATATTTATCCGCCGCATCAGGCCATGCGCATTATTACCGATCTTTTTGCTTGGACCAACGAAAACGTTCCCGACTGGAACACGATTTCTATTTCCGGCTATCACATGCGCGAGGCGGGTTCGACCGCCGTGCAGGAAGTCGCATTTACGCTCGGGAATGGCATTGCATACGTCGAAGCTGCGATGCGGGCTGGGCTCGACGTCGACAAGTTTGCTCCCCGCCTTTCGTTCTTCTTCAACGCGCACAATAATTTTCTCGAAGAAGTCGCCAAGTTTCGTGCCGCACGCCGTATGTGGGCGAGGATCATGCGTGAGAAATTCAAGGCGAAGAATCCAAAATCGTGGATGCTGCGCTTCCATACGCAGACCGCGGGCTCTACGCTTACCGCGCAGCAGCCGGAAAATAACATTGTTCGCACGGCGATCCAGGCCATGGCCGCTGTCTTGGGCGGAACTCAGTCCCTGCATACCAACTCCTACGACGAAGCGCTCGCCCTGCCGACCGAGCAATCCGCGCGCATCGCCCTCCGCACGCAGCAGGTCATCGCCTACGAATCCGGAGCTCCGCAAACCGTCGACCCGCTGGCAGGATCGTATTACGTCGAATCGCTCACCAACGAAATCGAAAAGCGGGCCAATGATTATCTGCAGAAGGTCGAAGCCATGGGCGGAATGCTAAAAGCGATCGAACGCGGATACGTGCAGCAGGAGATCCAGAACGCCGCCTACGAATACCAGCAGGCGGTCGACCGTGAGCAGGCAATCGTAGTCGGCGTCAACAAATTTCAGGGTGGAGAAGAGAAGCCCGTCCCGATCCAGCGCATCGACCCGGCGCTGGAACCGAAGCAGGTGGAACGGTTGCGGGCGCTGCGCGCCAAACGCAATCCAGAGACGTGGCAGGCAGCGATCCGGGCGGTCGAAGACACGGCGAGATCAGGCGACAACTTGATGCCGCGCATCTTGAGCGCGGTTGACGCTTGCGCCACCGTGGGCGAGATTTCCGACGCCATGCGGAAAGTGTTCGGGGAATATAAGGAAGCTGTGGTGATCTAAGAATGTTCCGAGGGCCAAGTCTGAGCAAGGTTGCGATGCGCTAGCGCCAGTACTCAGTCGACCGGTTTGTAATCACAGGCGCTGCGACAATGTTCGCAATACAGCAGCCCGTCGGTACACAGCCGGATATCCAGCTCCGACTGGCAGAGTGCGCAATATTTGTCACAAGTACAACTTTTTTCGATCTGCTCGCATTGCATGCAGACAATCCGGCTGCGGCTTGGTTTGGTGGACATGGATCGAGTGTAATGGGGCCTCGGTGAGCCGCAAACGTCACCGAGGTAATGAGAATTGCAGATTGCAGAGGTCAGATTGCAGAAGTGAAACCTCAGGCCGCGGCAGCATCGTTAGAAGCTGGGCGTTTACTTCTGCAATCTGACTTCTGCAATCTGACTTTGTTCCCCTTCCTTGCCGCCTTTCCCGCGCAGGTGTTAACTTAAAAAGTTCCACATTCAGTCCACCACTGTTGTTGAGGGGTTTTTCTTGTCTGTCGTCCAATCCACTCCGCCGCTTGTACGCAAGACCGCCTTGAACGCTGTCCATCGCCAGATGGGCGCGAAGATGGTCGAGTTTAGCGGCTGGGATATGCCGGTTGAGTACCCGGCTTCCATCGGCTGTGGCATCGTCAATGAACACATGGCGGTGCGAAAGAGTGTCGGGATCTTCGACGTCAGCCATATGGGAGACATCCGGCTCGCCGGTCCGGGAGCGCTCGCGGCTGTCCAACATATCTCGATGAACGATGCCTCAAAGCTGGCGATCGGGCAGGCGCAGTACTCGGCTTTGCTTTATCCGCAGGGGACATTCGTCGATGACGTCATCGTTCACCGCCTTGGAGAACAGGAGTACCTGCTCGTCATCAACGCCGGCACCCGCGAAAAGGACTTCAACTGGGTCCGCGACAATACGAATCATTTTGACTGCCAGGTCGAACACCTCTCCGACGACTTCACCCAAATTGCCATTCAGGGCCCGAGGGGCGTGGACGTCCTTCAGAAACTTACCGACGCCGACCTGAGCAAGGTGAAGTTTTACTGGGTCACGCGTGGGAAGCTCTGCGGGTTGGACAACATCCTCATGGGCCGCACCGGCTACACCGCCGAGGATGGATTCGAAATCTATATTCCGTCGCATGAAGCGACCAGCGCGATGGTCTGGTACGCAATTCTTGAGGCTGGAAAAGAGTTTGGGGTGATCCCGTGCGGCTTGGGCGCGCGCAACACCCTGCGGCTTGAGGGCAAGTTGCCTCTCTATGGACACGAAATTTCTGACACGATCAATGTCTGGGAAGCGGGCCTTGATCGTTTCTGCAAGATGGACAAGCCGGAATTCGTCGGGCGAGATGCATTGGAAAAAGCTCGCGGCGAAGGTCTGAAAAGAACGCTGGTCGGGCTCCAGATGGTAGACCGCGGAATTGCGCGCGACGGATATAAGGTTCTCGATTCGAGCGGACGAGAGATTGGGTACGTCACCAGCGGATCGCCCGCGCCTTTCTTGAAGAAGAATATTGCCTTGGCCTATGTACCGCCGGAACAGGCCGCCGTGGGTAATACGGTGCAGGTCGAAGTTCGCGGGCAGGGCGTGAAAGCGGAAGTGGTCCCAACACCGTTTTACAAGCGTCCAAAGAAAGTGTGAACCGCAGGGGGAAAACAGGGAAGAAGCGGGCCAAGCGAATGGCGAACGACGAATAGCGAGCGACACACAGAGAACGACTAAGAACGAGGAGCGAGAACCGAATGTCTTATCCCACCGACCGCAAGTACACCAAAGAACATGAGTGGATCTCCACCGATGGAAAAATCGGCATCACCACCCACGCCCAGGATTCACTCGGCGACATCGTGTTTGTGGAGCTACCCAAAGTGGGAACGGAACTCACCGCCCGCAAGGCATTCGGCACCGTGGAGTCGGTGAAGGCGGTGTCGGATCTGTACGCTCCCGCCTCCGGCGCCGTGACAGAGGTGAACGGCGCACTGGCTACGGCCCCCGAGAACGTGAATAAAGATGCGCACGCCGCCTGGATGGTGAAGATCACGCTGAAAGATCCGTCCGAATTGAATGCGCTCCTCTCAGCCGAGGACTACGAAAAGTTTGTGAGTGAAGAAGCAGCACACTAGAAAGGCATTGCAGAAGTCAGAAGTCAGATTGCAGAAGTAAAAGCCTTTGCTCCAATCGCCGCTGCCGGTAGCGTAGGGTTGTACTTCTGCAATCTGCAATCTGACTTCTGCAATTTGTGAAAGGTTCTACGGAAGTCAGTTCCCCAACGTCTCCAAATCGAAGTGGCAAGTGCCGACATCTAATACAGGTTCCTATGAGATATCTACCTAAATCTCCCTCCGACCGCGAAGCTATGCTCAAGGCGATCGGGATCCGTTCCGTGGACGAGCTTTTTTCGCCCATTCCGGCTGAATATCGTTTGGATCGCGACCTGGTCATCCCGCGGCAAATGGCGGAATCGGAAATCGTCGATTGGTTCAAACTGCGCGCCAAGGAAAATGGCGACGGATACGCCAGCTTCCTCGGCGCCGGAGCCTACTTTCACTACCGCCCGGTGGTCATCGATGCACTCGTGCAGCGCGGCGAGTTCCTCACTTCGTACACTCCGTACCAAGCCGAGTTCGCCCAGGGAACGCTGCAGGCCATCTTCGAATTCCAAACCATGATTTCCGAGCTGACCGGCATGGACTTGGCGAACGCCTCCATGTACGACGGCTCAACCGGTGCCGCCGAGGCCGTGATGATGGCGGTCCGGGTCACCGGCAAACAGGGAGCGGTGATCGCTCGCAGCCTGCACCCCGAATATCGCGAGGTGATCACCACCTACGCCACGCACCAGGAAATCCCGCTGACCACCGTCCCGTACAAGGAATCGGGACAGATTGATCTGAAGGCACTTGAAGCAGCGATTGGTGACGATACCGCTTGCGTGCTGATCCAGTCGCCAAATTTTTTCGGCACCATTGAAGATGTCGACGCCATCGCCGACATTGCCCACAAACGCGGAGCGCTGCTGATTGTCTCTATTGCCGAAGCAGTTTCGCTCGGAATCGTCGAGCCGCCGCGGTCAGCCGACATCGTCGCCATGGAAGCGCAGTCGTTCGGAGTCCCGCTCGGCTTCGGCGGTCCCTACTGCGGCGTTCTTGCCACGAAAGAAAAATTCGTCCGCCAGATGCCGGGCCGTCTCGCCGGTCAAACCACCGACAAGAACGGCAAGCGCGGATTTGTTCTCACCCTCGCGACCCGCGAGCAGCACATCCGCCGCGAGAAAGCGACGTCCAACATCTGCACGAATCAGGCCCTCGTCGCGCTCATGGTGAACATCTTCATGACGGTCTACGGCAAAGTCGGACTCCGCGAACTCGCTAAGCAGAACTTGGCAAAGACCGCATATGCCGCTGACCAATTCAGCAAACATGCCAAGGTCCTCTTCAAAGGTGCGCCGCGATTCAACGAGTTTGTAGTCGAGTCTAGTGAAGATCCTTACGCGATCAATTCGCGACTGCTCGGCCACAAGATTGTCGGTGGCTTTCCGCTGAAGAAGTTCTATCCCGAACTCGGCAATGCCGCGCTCTGGTGCTGTACCGAGCTGACCACGCGCTCGATGATCGATACGGCGGTCGGCCTTGTCGCCGACAGCGAACGCGCAGTGAGAAGTATGAAGGAAGTTGAGGAGGTGGCGCGATGAAGCACATGACCCGCAAAGCCACGCGTCACATCAGCCAGAACGAAGGCTTGATCTTCGAGAAGTCATCTCCCGGCAAGGCAGCCTGGAAGTTGCCGCCGCTTGACGTCCCGGAAGTCGACACCGCGAAAATGCTGGGCAAGCAGGAGCGCAAAGACCTCGGCTCCATGCCCGAAGTCAGCGAGATCGAAATTATCCGTCACTTCACGCGCCTTTCGACGTGGAACTATGCCATCGATCTCGGCATGTATCCACTCGGCTCCTGCACCATGAAGTACAACCCGCGCGTGAACGAAGCCGTGTCGCGTATCGAAGGCCTCGCCAACGGACATCCTTACCAAGCCGAAAAAGTTTCGCAGGGCGCAATGCGCATCATGAAGACGCTCAGTGACTGTCTCCTCGAAATCACTGGCATGGACGCGATTACTCTGCAGCCGGCCGCCGGTGCCCAGGGAGAGTTGACTGGCCTCCTGATGGTGCGCGCCTATCACCAGTCGCAAGGCAACGCGCGCAAAAAGATTCTGATTCCCGATTCCGCGCACGGCACTAATCCTGCCACTGCCGCAACCGTAGGCTATGCGGTCGAGAATTTGAAGTCGAACAGTCGCGGGATGGTCGATGTTGCCGCCCTCGAATCGCAGATGAATGAAGATGTCGCCGCGCTCATGGTGACGAACCCCAATACGCTGGGTGTCTTCGAGCAGGAAATCCACAAAATCGCCGAGCTCCTGCATGCCAAGGGCGGCCTCCTCTACATGGATGGCGCCAATATGAATGCCCTAGTCGGCAAAACCCGCCCCGGAGATTTCGGCGTCGACGTCATGCACCTCAACCTGCACAAGACTTTTTCGACGCCGCACGGGGGAGGCGGCCCGGGCTCCGGTCCGGTTGCGGTGAAGAAAATTCTTGAGCCGTTCCTGCCCACGCCTGTCGTCATCACGAAGCCTGACGGCACGCTGGGCTTTGAATACAACCGCCCACAGTCAGTCGGCCGCGTGCGCGCCTTCTATGGCAACTTCGGAATGTTTATCCGAGCGCTCGCTTATATTTTTGCGAACGGCCCCGACGGCCTGCGCCAGACGACCGAAGACGCTGTCCTCAACGCCAACTACATTCGCAAGGGACTCGAAGGTGTGTACGACCTGCCTTACTCAACTCCCTCCATGCACGAGGTCGTCTTCAGCGACAAGGTGCAAGCCAAGAAAGGCGTGCGCACCATGGATGTTGCCAAGCGCCTGATCGATTACGGATTCCATCCCTACACGACGGCATTTCCTCTGATCGTTCCCGGTGCTCTGATGATTGAACCCACCGAGAGCGAGCCAAAAGAAGAGTTGGACCTCTTCATCGAAGCGATGAAGTCGATTGCGGAAGAAGTCGAAGAGGATGCGCAGTACGTGTTAGCCGCGCCGCACAACACGCGCATCTCGCGGCTCGACGAGACGGCTGCCGCCCGCAAACCGGTGTTGCGGTGGAAACCAGAGAGGGCTAAGTAAATATTCCGGATGGACAAGCCCGTCGTCGACATCACCAATTATTCTTTCGAAGAGTTCATTGAATTTTTGTTTGCGAGGAATGTTCAAGAGTTGGCAGAGCAGGGTCACCCACGAAAGTGGAATCCTTGGTACAGGCATGTACAAGTAACCTTCGATGCACAGCGGATCTGCGAGTTTTACGTGCGTCTATTTCGACAGCCCGCCTTTCTCCTTGAACGATTCTCGAAAGCGCAGCTTGAGGAAGGATTTTGGGGTATCCAAGGGCCAACCCTGGATTGTTCAGCCTGCAACATAATTTTAAACACAGACTTGCCAATTGCGGCCCGGGAGAAGTGCATCAGCTCCATGCTTGATCTATCCCAGTATCTGTTTGCGATCAATCCGTTGGAAAGTGCCGCGAACATGTGGTGGGATTCGCTGTGCTACGACTGGGAGTGCGGGAATCGAGCGCGGGAAAGGGGTAGCGAGGATCTGTTATTACAGGATGTAATGTTTCAGACTTTGGCGAGTATTCTGAATTTGGATTCCGAGCCATGTGAGCGTGCCGCTCTGCACGGCTTGGGACATTTGCATCATCCCGATACCGGGCCGCTAATCCAGCGCTATTTGGATAGAAATCCCTCGTTGCCTGCTGAGCAAAGGGCATATGCCCTTGCTGCAGCGAAGTTCGACGTGCAATGACGCTCCTTAAAATTAAAAAGCCCCGAGGGCGTCCGGCCCTCGGGGGCTAGTTGGCGAACGACACAAGGAGGTTACGCCTCCGCCGCAGCGCCTTTGATCGTCCACCGTAACTGCGGCGGCAACTTTGCAGTATTCTTCGGCAAAATATCCAAATAGATTACTGAGTACCGGAAGACCAGTGCCGCGATGGTCAGCACCATCAGCGTCGCCGCAAATTCCGTCCACTGCGGCACGTAATAAACTCCCGAACTGCGCTGCAGTCCCGTCACCGACACGTCGATCCGGTTGGTCATGAACCCGGCCACCACCAGCGCGCAGGTCCAGTACAGTTTCTGCGGATTGTTCCGGATCTTCTCCATGTTCAGCAGCACGATCGGCGCGATCACCAGTAGTACTACTTCTGCCCAGAATGAGAACGTCTCCTCTCGCCACATCCAGAGATACGGCAGCGCGCCATTCCGCGAGAGATCGACCGCCCGGAAGATCGCGTAGATGGCGAGCAGCGGCGCAATGACCCGGCTTACTTCCGTCAGGATCCGTGGATCCAGTTTGACGTCAAGCGAGCGGATCGACAGATACAACGCCATGATGGTGACCGCCAACCCAGCCGGAATTGCTGAAAGGTAAAACAACGTAGTCAAGTTCGGGCTGTACCAGAGCGGATCGAGTTTGCCCTTGGTCAGCAGGTAGAGTCCGCCCAGGAATGACTGGTGCAGCGACGAAAGCACCACTCCGATCAGGACGAGCGCGATCAGAATCTCGTGGTGCCACTTCAAATACAGCGTCCGCAAGCCGGTCCATGGAATCTTCTCGACCAGCGCCGGCGAGAATTCCAGTGCCAGCACGGTTGAGTAAAGCATCACACACCAGGACACCTCGAACAGCATCGAGTGCCGGTTCCACATCACAATCGGATGCCAGATACGCCACGGCAATCCGAGTTCATACATCATGCCGGCAATTACGCTGGAGTAGCCGAGGAACGACACCAGCACCGCAGCCCGCGTTACCGGACGGTATCGCTCGAAGCCGAGCAGGTAGACAGCTGCTGCGATAGCAAATCCTCCGGCGGAAAGGCCGACTCCGCAGAGAGTGCCGATTCCTACCCACAATCCCCATGGTTGGGCATCGGTCAGGTGAGTTGCTTTGGCGAAGCCAAGTGCGAAGCGGGCGTAGGTGGCATAAAGTCCTGCCGCGAAAATCAGCGCGACTATCGTGCGCCACAATGTCATTTTGGGCAGCTCGCGTGTCATAACTAGCTCCTTTCCGTATGTGTTTCGTTGTCGCTGCTCGCGTCCGTGGTGGGTCGCCGTGGATAAGCAATCGTGCCTTCCACTCTCGCCACGGCCTCGCGCCGCTGCGTGATCCAGTAGAGACCGGCCAGCAGGCTGCCTCCTACCATGACCACTGTCGGAACATCACCCAACGCGTTGGCGGTCAGCACCGGCATTGCTTGTTTCGGTGCGGCAGCGAAGCCGAGGCTTTCAAATGGCACGTCGGAGATGAAGAACACCGAAGTTCCGCCCGCTTCTTCGCTTCCGTAGATATGCTTCACGTATCCACCGCCCAGAATGCGGCGCTCGGCTTCTTCGAGAATGTCGTCGCGCCAGCCCACGGTGGAAGCACCGGTCGGGCACGCTTCTACACACGCAGGCGGTTGACCCTTCTCCTGCCGTGCTGCGCACATGTCGCACTTCTTCACGTAAGGGACAAGCTTCGTCCATTCATAACGAGGCACGCTGAATGGGCATGCCACCAGGCAGTAGCGGCACCCGATGCACTTCGCTGCATCGTAAGTGACCGGTCCAAGCGCGGTTTTCTTCAGTGCGCCCACCAGGCACGCCGAAGCGCATGCGGGTTCCTGACAGTGATTGCACATCTTGCGGACGAACTTCGGGCCGTGCTCTTCAATCACCGTTAAGTTGGTGGGCGACAGCTTCGGCTCGCTCTCTGCCGGGAAGCCGTGCACCTGCTTGCAGGCCTGCTCGCAACTCCGGCAGCCGATGCATTTGGTGATATCTACCAGGATTGCTCTTGTGTGTTCCATACTCTCCTCTTTCTCGTCAGTGGCTCGTGCGACCTCGCGCATCGCTTCGTTAGGACAGGAAAAATTCGCGAAGCAGATTCTGTCGAATGTCCGGCTCAACTCGCGCCAGCAGCCCTGCTTCCGGCAACCCACCATCGGCAGCCATCGCCTGCGCCATTTGCGGCACCATGGTGGTCAGCCGCGTTACACAGTTCTGCAGCCAGGGGGCAACCATCGGTCCCTGCACGAGATTCTTCTCGTTTACTGGCAGGTCGGGAGACTTCACCATGGCGATCCATCCCTTCTCATAGGGATCGTGCGCGATGTTCTTTGGATCCTCGAGCGCGTCGTGGTTGATGGCAGTGATTACGCCTTCGATCGGAGACACTAGGTCGATCGCCGTCTGACCGGAATGAATCGTCATGACCTTCTGGCCCTGGCGCACCCACCGGTTTTCGCCAATCACGTCCACGCGATCGATCTTCCCAATCAGGTTGGCGGCAAAACTGTCGATCCCAATGCGCGCGTCATCTGGCCCTTCTTTCAAACTCCAGGTGTGTCCGGGATGAAACCAATATCCCTGTGGAATCGCCAATCCAGATGAGCGTTCCATCTTTGGAGTAGCGATGCGCCCAGGGGCGGTCTGCGGACGAGCCTCCGCAAACTCAAAGGTTTCGGGAGACCGGAAATAACTGATCGTGATAATCACGAGAAACATCAGCAGGACAAAAAGAATAGACATAAGATCCTCCAATTTTCAGGGGACGTCGTTTTTCCCCGAACTCCTTCAGGCTTGCCTTCATCGACTTTGCGCCTTTGCGTTGCCTGTTTCACACCTATGTATGTGCACGCGGTCGCCAAACTCGAAGGCAGAAAGGGCGGCTATAGGAATCATTTCGTTAGGAGAGTTTTCAATGACTTAACAAACGGAGCGATCTGCTCACCATAGCAATTTGCTAGCGCGTTCTACGGGCCAAAGGTAGGTACTGCATTTTGCAGGGGTGTCGAATTGCCGAATCGAGACCACATCCTCCGGACAGGAGGTTCGGGCGATTTCAGGCTGGCTCTGAACACGGCTCCAGTAGCCTCTTGTTAGAATCGCAAAGGACGATCCGATGCCCGAGAATTCCACCAAATCCGAAGCCAGCCGCAAGAGTGCGGAAAACCACTACTACGCCGCCCTTGACCATGTGGCTGAGGGACATGACGAGCTGGCGGTCGAGGAATACCGCAATGCGCTGGCCGACGATCCCACCTTTACCGACGCCCTCCACGGTCTGAGCCGCGCCTTGCAGAACCTGAACAGGCTCGACGAAGCCATCGAGGTTTCCAAGCGCCTGGCCGACCTCGATCCGGACGATGTTCTTGCCCACACCAGCCTTTCGATCATTTATCAGAAAAAGGGAATGGTGCCGGAGGCCGAGGCTGAAGCCAACAAGGCGCGAATTCTGGGGTGGAAGCAGCAATTGAAGAAGGGCAGCGCCGACTAAACCCGCTGTCGCCAGTCGTTGCGCCATGGTGTACACTTCCGAGACTCAGGAAGCACGCTGTGATACCTGATGGGGGTCTGATGCAACTGCGTCTCGAGAGCCGTCCAGTTGGAGATGTGCTGATCGTTCAGTGTCACGGGCGAATCGTCGCCGGCAACGAGGTGTTCACCCTGCATTCCTCGGTCGGAGATTCAATCGTGAAGTACGGCGACATCGTCCTGCAGCTCGACAATGTGGAATTCGTCGACAGCAGCGGACTCGGAGCCTTGGTACGCCTGATGCAAGCCGCGCGTGCCAAAGGCGGCGATCTCAAACTGAGTGGCGTATGTACCCGGACCCGCAAGACGCTCGAGATGACAGGCCTGCATTCGCAATTCGAAATCTACGAAGCCGTGGAAGAAGCAATTACTGCAGCTTATCTGGGTTCGAAATATTCACGAGGAATTGCCGGAGACAACCGGCCACGAATTCTGTGTGTGTACGAATCGAACGACGTTTGCACGTTCCTGCGCGAGGTTCTTTGCGCCGCCGGCTATAACGCACTTACCACCATGAGCATCGACGACGCCCGCATTCTTCTGAAGGCTACTAAGGCGAAATCAGTGGTGATGTCGCATAAAATGCAGTCCGTCTACGGGAAGCCGACCCGCAAGTTGCTGGAAGACATCGATCCCGCGGTCAAAATATTTGTTCTGGATGAAAATTTCTCTGCGCAAGACCCCGGAGAAGCAGCGGAAAAACTACTGGGGCAGCTGACTGCTCACCATAGCCAATCACAGATTAAGTCCTGACCCACCTCAGATATCGGCTCGCCCTGACTAGCCGGACTGCGTCAACTTTGGGCGCTGCCTGTCAGCCTAAAGCCCAGAGCCTAAAGCCTAAACCCTCGTGTGACATACATCACAACCGCCAGTGACCCGTCTCACGGCCTCACGTTCGCACCTCCCCTAATCTTTCATCAGGGTGAGGTTATCTCCATGAAGGTTCTTGAAGAAAACAAAGCCGTAAGCGCGGTCACCGAACGGCCAGCGCAACATTCCGCCAAGGGCGAATTCAAGCCTCGACTCATCTTCTGGGAAGTCACCAAGGGTTGCAATCTGCGTTGCGTCCACTGTCGCGCCACAGCCACCGAACTCAGTTCGCCGACTGACCTTCCGACTGCGAAGGCGCTCGACATTATCGATCAGATCGCTGCTCACTCGAATCCGATCCTTGTCCTTAGCGGCGGCGAACCGCTGTATCGTTCCGACATTTTTCAACTCGCCAAGTATGCCAACGACAAGGGATTGCGCGTAGCTCTCGCGACTAACGGAACGCTCGTGACCAAGGAAGTTGCCCGCATGATCGCGGACTCCGGCGTAAAGCGCGTCTCGATCAGCCTTGACGGAGCCGACGCAATGACCCACGACAGTTTCCGGGGAATTCCCGGAGCATTCGAAGCGGCCTTGCACGGTTTTCGTAACCTGAAGGAAGTTGGCATGTCGGTGCAGATCAACATGACCATCGCGCGCCACAATGCCGATCAACTCCCTCGGGTGCTCGAGCTGGCAAAGACCGTTGGAGCGGACGCGCTCCACACCTTCCTGCTCGTTCCTGTGGGCTGTGGCGTGGATATTGCCGCCGATCAGATGGTCCCTCCCGAAGAATATGAGGCGATGCTGAACTGGTTCTACGATCGCTCCCTAGAAGGTGGCATCGAACTCAAAGCAACGTGCGCGCCGCACTATTTCCGCGTCGTGCGACAGCGCCGCGTCGCTGACCGCCATGCCGCCGAAGCCGCAGCCAAGTCCGGAACACACAACGCAGCAACCAACGACGTCCCGCAGAATCCTTCTGCCATTGGTCCCGCCGACACGCTTATGCCCGGAGGAACGGGCATTCTACTTCGACCGCAAGCGCCGCCTCCTGGCAATCACACTGGACATCCTACGGGCCATCCCGGAGGACATCCGGGCGGAAATCCTAACGACATGAACGCAATGACCAAGGGATGTCTGGCAGGAACCGGTGTCTGCTTCGTGTCGCATGAAGGCGAAGTTTTCCCTTGCGGCTATCTGCCGGCGATCGCTGGCGACCTGCGCAAGGAGAAGTTTGCAGATATCTGGGCCAATGCAAAAGTCTTCAACGAACTGCGCGACACCGATAACCTGACGGGGAAGTGTGGCTGCTGCGAGTTCCGAAATGTCTGTATGGGATGTCGCGCGCGCGCGTATGCCGCGAGCGGCGATTACCTGGCCGAAGAACCCTTCTGTGTCTACGAGCCCAAATCGCCCGCGCTGCGAGCGAAGCTCACGCAGATCACTCACTGATTTCGCCCTCCTCCTGAAGGCGTGGGAAGAGCGTCACACCGCTCTTCCCGTTTTTAATTTTGGGGTGAGGATTATTTCAGAGAGGTTTCTGATCGTTCTCGTCGATCTTGTCGAGAATTCCAGTTGCAACATCCAGAATTTCCTGGTCAAGTTTGCGGTTGGAAGCAATCGCCTCCGCCAGGGGGATGGAAATAATCTTGTTGCCCCGTAACGCAGCCATGTGTCCAAATTCGCCGCGATGTACCATGTCGATCGCGCCGAGGCCATAGCGAGTAGCGAGCACACGGTCAAACGAACTGGGCGAGCCGCCGCGCTGGATATGTCCTAACACCACCGAGCGCGTCTCGAACCCAGTACGCTTTTCGATTTCGCGAGCCAGCACCGATCCGATCCCGCCCAGACGCAGATGGCCGAATTCATCGCGCCCCACATCCTGCAGAACGGGTGCTCCATCGTGCATTTCGAGTCCACCGGCGAACTTTGCGCCTTCCGCGGCAACCACGATGCTGAAGTATCGTCCGCGCGCGTGCCGCTGGCGAATCAATTCGGCAACTTGATCAATGTCGAACGGAACTTCCGGAACAAGAATGACGTCCGCGCCGCCCGCAATGCCGCTATAGGCCGCAATCCACCCCGAGTCGCGTCCCATCACTTCCACGACGATCACGCGATTGTGAGCCTCCGCAGTGGTGTGTACGCGGTCAATCGCGCTGGTGGCTACGTTCACCGCGGTGTCGAAGCCGAAAGTGAAATCCGTTCCTGCCAGGTCGTTGTCAATGGTTTTGGGAACTCCCACGACTTTCACGCCGTTGGCGAAGAGTTTTTGCGCGACAGAGAGCGTGTCATCGCCGCCGATGGCGATCAGAGCGTCGCAGCAGTGCGCCTTTAAATTGTGCATGCAGCGTTCCAACCCGCTCGGATGCTTCGCCGGATTTGTGCGCGAGGTTCGAAGTATCGTTCCGCCCCGCGGAAGAATTCCGCCGACCGTTGCGAGATCGAGGGCCATGGTTTTGTCCTCGACCAACCCGCGCCAGCCTTCCATGAATCCCACGAATTCGTCCTCATAGTGGAAGGTTCCTTTGCGCACGATTGCGCGGATTACTGCATTCAGTCCGGGGCAGTCGCCGCCGCCGGTTAAGACACCGATCTTCATTGCTTCTCCTGCATATAAGGTATCTGTTCTCGCCACGGCGGATTCCATCCACCTTGGTCGTCTGTTTGAAGAATGGCGCGGAACTTATAAGGTTATCATGCGAGATTATGGGAGCTTGGAAACTCTGTGTGCATCAGTTGTCTTCGAAACGCGATCCTGAGGGGAAAAGTCCGCTGCTAATCTCTAGGGGATTGACCTAAATGCGATTACCAGGAAGACCCTAAGACAACACTCGGTTCGTCTTCGTAATATTGGGGTATTGTCATGGAAGGGCGTCGACTTGAAGACCGGATTCGCGAGATGTGTCGCAAGGCACTCCACGCCCAAAGCTCGGACTTGGACTCAGTGTTCACAGAACTGAAGTCAGCGCTGCACGAGCATGCCCAAAGGCTAAGAGGTGTGGCAGCAAGAAAGCTGACGACCAACAAGGCTCAACCTCCAGAGAGACGCTCCGCTTGAGCTTAATCGGTTGAATCTGATTCAACTCCCATTCTGTTTCCAGAGATGATATTCACTCCGTTAACATCGCGCCCGTCAAATCGCTGATGCGTTCGATGCGATGTTCGCGGCAATACGTCCTCAATTCTTCTACTAGCGTTTCGGTGGCGACTGGATCAAAGTAGCTTGCCGTCCCCACCTGGACTGCGCTCGCGCCCGCGAGCATAAACTCGACCACATCGACTGGAGTAGCGATGCCGCCCATCCCGATCACAGGGATTTTTACAGCATGAGCTGCGTCATAAACCATGCGCAGCGCGATCGGCTTGATGGCAGGGCCGGAGAGGCCTCCCGTTACGTTCGCGATCCGCGGCTTTCTTGTTTCGGCATCGATGGCCATGGCTAGAAATGTGTTGACCAGCGAAATAGCATCCGCGCCAGCCTCTTCGGCGACGTGCGCCATGAGCGCAATCGAAGTAACGTTAGGCGAGAGCTTCACGATCAGAGGATGTGCAGACGCGCGTTTCACCGTCCGCACCACTTCGTCGAGCAAATGGGGATCGCTGCCAAACTGAATTCCTCCATGCGCCGTGTTGGGGCAAGAGACGTTCAGTTCGTAAGCCGCGATTCCAACCCCCTGATTCAGAATTTCAATCGTGCGCTCGTAATCGGCGCGCGTGTATCCGAACACGTTGGCGAATACCACGACATTCTGTTTTTCGCGTAGAGCGGGCAGCTTTTCTTCAAGGAAAGCCTGCGCTCCAATATTTTGAAGCCCGATGGCGTTCAGCATTCCCGCGGCGGTCTCATACAGTCGGGGTGGAGGATTGCCAGTCATCGGCTCGGCCGAGAGTCCTTTGACGACGAGCCCGCCCAAGCGATCAAGATGAACGATGTCGTCGAACTCGATGCCGTATCCGAAGGTTCCAGACGCGGCGATGATGGGATTCTTCAGTTCAAGTCCAGCGACACTGACGCGCAAGTCAGGATTGTTGGGGTTGCCGGTGTGGGGGGAAGAAGCAGGGCTCACGGCTTCGCTCCGGTGGCGGGAGTGGGGACGAACCGGTGAGGAGGAGCCACAGCCTCCACGAGCACTCGTCCTGTAGCTTCCGCCGGTGCATTGATCCCGAGCAGGGAAGCAAGCGTTACCGTCAGATCAACCGGTTCGGCATGCGTGCGATAAATTCCCGGCTGAAATGCGAGACCATAGAAAGCAAGCGGCACATGGGTATCGTAGGTAAAAGGAGTGGCATGATCGGTACCCTTCAAGCCTCCTACCTGAAATGGATTCGGAACTCCCATCACGTACCAGCCGCCGACTGGCGAGTAACTATGCGCGTAGCGGCGCCCCATTTCTGTATTCGGAATCCCGCGTTTTCCGTGGGCGAGTTGCGCCTTCGTAAAATATCCCGTCATTCCCACCTGCTTCATCGCCTCGCCGACCTCTGACTCAGCGTCGGCTTCTTTTCGTCCGGCACTGGCAAAGGCCTCGTCATTCAACCACGCCGTTGGATAATCCAGTTCCAGAACGTAGTCGGCGGTCTTGCCGTATTTTTTGGAGAGAAGAGAATTGATTTGTTCCCGCATAGCCTTGCCGTCCAGATTGGCCGCGGGCAGACGAAGATTTTTCGCCACCTCGGGCAGCGGCGCAATCCCATGGTCGGCAGAGAGTGCCATCCAGATGTTTGCCAGGCCGACTTGATGCCCAAGGAACCCAATGAACTGCGCGAGCTGCCGATCCAGTTCGAGCGCCATGCCGCTCATTTGGGGAGAATCAGGACCGAGCTGGTGACCAAGAATGTCGTTGGCGGAGAGGCTGACGACAAGCAGATCGGTAGCCGCGCCCGCACCTAGTTTTTCGTAGAGCACGAGTTCTTTTGCAAATTCAAATTGATAGTCATTCGCAAATGGCGTGGCTCCAACGACTTCATAGAACCCGGCTGGTTTTCCGTCCTTGCCATTGCGGGGCGCTGTCGACCCCAGCACGTGGCCGCTGCTATCTTTCCACTCACGATTCCAATACTTGTCCGCGCGGTTCGATTCGTTGAACTTGCGCGCCCACTCTGGAAGCTCCGAGCGGTAAAAGGTGGATGTAATCCAAGTGCCGGTTTTTCCGTCAATCCAGTAGGCGCCGTCGGCGGAGAATCCGCCGGGCAAGATGGCCGCCCGGTCTTTGAGCGAGACGGCAAAGACGCGGGCCTTCCCACCCGTGGCGAGCTTCAATTCATCTCCCAGCGTATCGCCCATCAAATTGTGAGGAGAGGCGCCAGCGCCGGCGGTTTCGATACCCACGATTTTCGTGCTGTCATCTTCGACCGACGATACGCGCTTTTTCTTTTGCGGATCCCACCACTCGTTGGCAACGATGCCGTGTCCGCTGGTATAGCTTCCCGTGAAAAGGGTGGCGTGCCCAGGAGCGGTGCGCGTGTTCGCGTAGTCGTAATTGCAGTCCGTGAAGTATGCGCCGCGTTCCAGAAATGTGCGGAACCCTCCGTCACCAAATTGATCGTGATAGCGCTCCAGGTAATCGCCGCGAAACTGGTCAATGACGATGACGACAACCAGCTTGGGATGGGCGTTGTAGGCGGACGCGAAAGCGGCAGAAATCGAGAGCAGCAAAAACAATATCGCGGACAGGGACCGGGGAAGTCTCATCGCGACTTAGTTTACCGTACAAAAGACGGGAAACCGCAGAGAACGCAGAGGCCGCCGAGCTTTTTCACCTGTTCCACTCCGCCCACTCCACCTCGTGTGCAGTTCAAAGTTTAAATGTCGGCCTCCACGAACCCCCGCTTTTCGGCTAAAGTTAATGCACAATGCTCGATCTGAATTTTGTTCGCGACAACCTTTCTTTGGTTGAGGAGAAGCTGCGCCAGCGCGGCATGAATCCCGCCGATGTGCTGAAGGATTTTCAGACGATCGATGCGGAGCGCCGGCAGGCCATCACGCAGTCAGAAACCCTTAAAGCAAAGCGTAACCAGGCTTCTGAAGAGATCGCCAAGGCAAAGAAGAGCGGGCAGGATGGTTCCGCGCAGATCCTGGCAACGAAGGAAATGCGGGAGCAGATTCAGGAGCTCGAAAAAAAGTCAGTGGATGCGGACGCGCGCCTGCGTGAAATTCTGACCGCGCTACCGAATCTTCCCAATGACAGTGTGCCCGTAGGAAAGAGCGAGGCTGACAACGTGGAAGCCCGCCGCTGGGGCACCGCGCCTACATTTGATTTCAAGCCGAAGCCGCACTGGGAACTTGGCAAACATCTGGCAGTCCTCGATTTGGAACGCGCCGCCAAACTCACCGGAGCCCGCTTCGCGGTTTATTGGGGCTTGGGGGCACGCCTGGAGCGGGCGCTCGCGAACTTCATGCTCGACCTGCACACTGGCGAGCACGGCTACACCGAGGTTCTTCCTCCCTTCATGGTGAATTCGGAGTCGATGTATGGAACTGGCCAACTCCCCAAGTTCGCGCAGGATCTTTTTCGTGTGCCGCATGGCGAAAAGGATTTGTGGCTGATTCCCACCGCCGAGGTTCCAGTCACGAATCTTTATCGCGACGAGGTTCTAGACGCGGCCAAGTTGCCCATCAGCCTGACCGCTTACACGCCCTGCTTTCGCAGTGAGGCAGGTTCTTACGGAAAAGATGTTCGAGGGATTATTCGCCAGCATCAGTTTCAGAAAGTGGAACTGGTGAAGTTTTCGCGCCCCGAGGCGTCTTACGAGGAACTAGAAAAGCTGACCCATAATGCCGAGACCGTTCTGCAGAAACTTGGATTGCACTATCGCGTGATGACGCTCAGCACCGCTGACATAGGATTTTCCGCGGCTAAAACGTATGACATTGAAGTTTGGCTGCCCGGACAGGGGTTGTTCCGGGAGATTTCATCATGCTCGAATTTCGAGAGCTTTCAGGCACGCCGGGCAAACATCCGCTACCGGCCAGAGGGGAAGAACAAGACTGAACTCGTCCATACGTTGAATGGCAGCGGCTTAGCCGTCGGACGAACTTGGGTCGCGATCGTGGAAAATTATCAGCAAGCTGACGGCAGTGTCATCATTCCTGAGGCGCTTCGGCCCTACATGGGCACCGATCGCATCACACAAAGGAGCGTTTAAGCTTGGCCCCGGCACCTTCCCGTCGTCAGGGCACACGCCACGGCAAATTTGCTATCGCATGAAATCCCACATAAACTTGCAACGGTCAGAAGCAGTCTTGGCGGCGCCGGAACTCGCCGTCTCTCCCATGGGCGCGATGTGGCGCACAATTCGCGGATACATTCTGTGGTCGTACGAGCGTGGCAGCCTGCACTACGACATCATGGTCACGCTCATTCTGCTGTTCGTGTTTGTCTCGCCCCACTTCATCAACTTCAAAGACAAGCCCGTGGAACGCAACCCGCGATCAACCGGCGTGCTCGTAATTCCCGATGAAAAAGGCGGGTTTATCTACAAGATCCCGGCTGCGGCCGTGAATTCCGGGACGGACCAGGACATCCGCACACAGCTGGAGCGAATCATAGAACCGATTGCTGGTGCGGTCAGCATCACCCGCTACGAGCCGGTGCAGGATGCGAGCGGGAATACCCAAGCCTACAAAGTATGGGTCGACAAAGAATAAGAATGAAGTTCGCCTTCAGAGTATTGATAGCTTGTGCGGTGCTTGGCGTCGCGGCATGGTCGCAGGAAGACGCCGCCGGACTCGAGCACGTGCTCGCTGGGATGGACGCTTCCGCGAAGGTTTTTCGTACCGCCGAGGCCAATTTCACCGGGGACCAATACACCAAGGTTGTGGACGAGACCGAGACACAAAAAGGAAAGCTCTACTTCCAGCGTCATGGGAACGATGTCGACATGGCGGCGGATTTCAGCGAGCCCAGACAATACGCGATTTATTCGAATGGCAAGGCGCAGGTCTACAATCCGAAAACCGACATGGTCAATGAGTACAAAACAGGAAAGAACCGCGAGCAGGTGGAGGCTTTCCTGTTGCTCGGCTTTGGCGGCGGCGGACACGCCTTACTCAACACCTACGACGTAAAGTATCTGGGCATGGAAAAGATCAACGCTGTGAACGCGGCGAAACTTGAATTGATTCCCAAGTCCAAGCAACTACAAAATAATATTTCCCACATTCTGCTTTGGATCGATCCGGCGCAAGGAGTGTCGGTTCAACAGCAAATGTTTTTTCCCGGTGGAGATTATCGCCTCGCGAAGTATTCCGACATCAAGATTAATCAGAAGCTCCCTGACAGCGCTTTTAAGTTGAAAACAACGCCGAAAACAAAGGTCGTTTCGCCGCAGGATTAGTTGCACCGGCAAAGGCAGCGCAAGCCGCCCCAAAATGGGTGCAAAATCCAGCTGAAAAACGTTTGCGGCAACGATATACTGCATGAGACCAGTGAAAGTTGAGTGAGAATGGCGAAAGTCTTTACGATCCCGGTTCCTCCCGATTTGTCCCGCAAGAAACGCGAGCGTACGACTGATCCGCGCTATGTGGATGGCCAGAAAATGCTGGTGGAGGCAATGAAGTATTTGGCCCAGTCCGATCCACTTGCGAACCGTGGGGCAATCGAGCTTCTATCCGAGCATGTTCGGACCCGTTTTCGAATGTCTGACTCGCCCCTTGGGTAGGATCACTGCCTTCCAGCGATCTTTCCAATATTTACATCCGTGGCACGACCACGACCATTTAGTTCGGCAGGCTGAGGCTATTCTCCTGCTTTCGAGAGAAAATCGCTGACGCTAGCACGATGATCACCGGATAACATTCCAGGGTATAGCGCGGCTCAGGATTCTCGATTGTTCCCAGGAACGCCGTGCGCAGAAGCAGGAAACTGACCAGCAATCCAAGATAGCGAATCTGTGCGTGCCGACGCGCCAGCGCGAACAACGCTCCCCCGACGTAACAGAGATTCAGCAGCCCCAGCGCCACCGCGAGAATCGACTCCCGGATGTCGTCATTGAACTCCCACCACCGTATGTCCGGGGGAAGGAACTCGGTCCGGGGCCGGAGCCACATATCCGCGATCCGCAAAACCGGCAACTCCACGTAAAAGCGAATCGGGTGGGCGCGGATTCTTTCGACCGCTACCTCAGCGAATCGTGCATCCAGTTGCGGTGTCAAATCCTGCGACTGGTTATAGTCGGCGATGACTGCAAGGGTTTTTTCTTGCGAAGTATCGAGCGCTCGTGCCGGAAGCTTCTGAGGATCGATTTTGTCGCCCGGAACGTTCCAGTAAATCTCCTCCACAGAAACGTAGTCGGCAATCCACGTCTTAACCCAGCGATTAAATCCACGGGGCGCTGTTTCGTCCGATTCGTTGGCGTAGCGCGGCGCGAGGGGCTGGAAGTGATGGAGGATGCGGAAGTTGCGCATTGTCCATGGAACCAGCGGGGCCAGCGCAAATGCTGCGATTATGAGTTCCGCCAGCAGCAACCGACGAAACTGCATCGACCACCCCACATGACTGCCCGGAGGTGCAGGCAGGTCTTTGCGCAGACTCGCCAAAACCACGAAAGCAATGTAGAAAGCCACCGCCGCGAGGAGAATTCCGCCATCTGGCCGCAGTAGAATGCACACCCCAATCGATCCTCCGGCGGCGACGAATAACAGTGAGGCCCTCGTTGAATTACCCGCGTTATACATGCGGTCGAGAGCCGCCGTGGCGCAATCCAGAGCCAAAACCGTAAAGAATATCTCCAGGGTCTCGCTCAGGACTGTCGCCGCATAATTCGCCAGAAAAGGACACATGGTCGCCAAAAGGAAAGCGGCCTGCGTGGCTCGGCAATCTGAAAGCATCCGGCGCGCCAGGTCTGCGATAAGCAGGCACGTGAAAAGATCGACAATGATCTGGACAATCAGGATCGCGCAGACGTTCGTGGAGCGCACGGTGTTTCCTGCCCCGAACGTCGCAGAAAATGGGACCAGAAAAGCGGGATATCCCGGCAATCGCGTGTCCGCCGGAACGATTTGTCCCGACTCAGTCTGCCCGTAGATGCCGTGCTCCGCCCAATTCTTTGCCAGGTCGAGATAGACGCGAGAGTCGTCACTGACCGATGGAAAGTAGATAAAGAAGAAGAGACGCAATGCGAGGCCTGCCAGGGTTGTCCACAGGAAGAATCTCCGATGTTCGCGCAGGATGCTGAGCACGTTGGAAACTATACGCGAAGCCGCTTCTCTTCAGGATGGCAAAGGATGCAGCAATTGACCCCTTTCCTATTGCCCCTTAGGATGAAGACGACGAAACAATGGCGAAACAGATCTTTCACGATCCACTGCAGGCTCGCTGGAGGCGGGTCCGCCGCGTCTTTGACGCAACCGCGATCGGTTTTTCGCTCCTCGTCATCTTTTTCATCTACAGCGCTTTGCGGAATGAGCCGCTTCCAGATTTATCCTTCCGTGCAGAAAAGCGTCCGTATCACGCTCTGAAAGAGGGAGAAAAAGAAAAAGCTCGTGAAAAGCGTCGCCTGGCGACCATAGCCCGCGTAGGCCATCGCCGCAAGTCTCGTAAGGCACCCTCCCAGGTCGTCCTTAACTCCGAGGAAGGTGTGCGCGCGGCTTTCTATGTTGCCTGGGACGCCGCTAGCTACTCCTCTTTGCGTGAATACGCCCGCCAGATTGATTTGCTGTTTCCCACCTGGCTGCAAGTTTTAACGCCCGACGGCCATCTGCAAGCGGTGGATTCGCAAACCAACACAATGTTTGACGTGATTCAGCGCGGCAGCGTTCGCCCGGTGGACACCCAGGTCATGCCGTTTCTGAAGACGGAAGACACCAACATGGAGGTCTTTCCCGTCGTCCAGAATTTCGATGGAACGGATTTCATCCCGATCGCCGATTTCCTGAACAGTGCAACGGCGCGGGCGCGGTTTCGGCAAGAGATTGACCTCTTTCTAGCCTCAGACCGCTACCACGGTTTGATGGTCGATTTCGAATCCTTTCCGAAGAAGGGCCAAGCTGGATACGTAGCCTTGCTCAACGAACTTTCCTCCGATTTGCACGCCAAGGGACTCAAGCTCTACGTCAGCGTTCAGGTGCGCAACGAGGATTACGACTACAAGGCAATTTCGGCTGCCGTCGATGGTGTCGTCATTATGAACTACGACGAGCACTATCCCGGAGGAACGCCCGGTCCGGTCGCATCTCAGGATTGGTTTACCGACAACCTGGACGCGGCCCTCGACGAGATTCCAAAAGAGAAGCTCATCTGCGCGATTGGCAACTATGGCTACGATTGGGCTGAGCGTCCGAAGAAAGGGAAGCTTCCGCCGGGCGTGACCGACAAGAGCGTCTCAGTGCAGGAAGCCTGGATCGGTTCCCGCGATTCAGAGGAGGACATCGATTACGACGGCGACGCCCTGAATCCGCACTTCGACTACCTGGACGATGACAATCGCCGTCATGAGATCTGGTTTCTTGACGCTGTGACTGCGCTGAACGAAATGCGGGCCGCCCAAACCTTGGGCATCCAGACGTTTGCCTTATGGCGGCTTGGTTCGGAAGACCGCTCGCTCTGGCGCGTGTGGGATGTGCCGGGAGAGGCGAATGCTCCAGATCGCTTGAAGGACGTGCCTCCCGGGCAGGATGTGGACATGGAGGGGGAAGGCGAAATCCTTCACATTGAAGCCAAGCCTGCCGACGGCGCTCGCGACCTAAGCATCGACAAGGCAACCGGTCTGATCGACAACGAGACCTTCACGGTACTGCCCGAACCATATCGCGTGGCGCGCTACGGAGCCAGCAAGAATCAGCTCGCCATGACTTTTGATGATGGGCCCGATCCCGAATGGACGCCAAAGATACTCGATGTCCTGAAGCAAAAGCAGATTCCAGCATCGTTTTTCCTGATTGGTATTCAAGCTGAGAAGTTTAGCGGCTTGACCAAGCGCATTTACCGGGAAGGTCACGAAATCGGGAACCACACGTTTACCCATCCCGACATCAGCTCGATCGGCACCAGTTACATGAGAGTGGAGCTAAATCTTACCGAGCAATTATTTTCCAGCCAGTTGGGAATTCGCACCATTCTCTTCCGGCCCCCGTACTCGGTGGATGCCGAACCCGACACTGAAGATCAAGTGAAGCCTCTCGAACTTACGCAGAGCATGGGCTATATCACCATCGGCAACAAGATCGACACCAAGGACTGGAATCCCGAGCCGGCCCTCACTCCTCAACAGATAGCTGACGAGGTACTCGATCACCTGCCGCCTTGCAAAGCGAACGACACGCGCTGCGGAAACATCATCCTGATGCACGATGGCGGCGGCAACCGGCAGCGAACAGTTCTTGCCCTGCCTCTGATTATCGATGGCGCGCGCGCCCGCGGCTTTGAGTTTGTCCCTCTTTACCGGCTGATGGGCAAGACAAAAGCCAACGTCATGCCGCCGGTACCAACCAATGAGCTATGGGCATCGCGGCTGAACGGGATCAGCTTTTGGCTTTTCAGCTTAACGATGTCGGCAATCACGGTCATCTTTTTTCTCGGCGACATTTTGATGACTGGCCGCCTTATCTCCGTTGGCGTGTTAGCCATATATGATCGTGTGTGCTCCCGAGTGCCGGGCACGCCTGAACAGATCGCGGCTTACCGGCCGAAGGTGGCAGTGCTGATTCCCGCCTACAACGAAGAGAAAGTCATCGAACGCACCGTCCAGGGCGCCCTCGATTCCGACTATCCAAATCTGCGCGTGATCGTCATCGATGACGGCTCGAAAGACCGCACCCTGGAAGTGACTCGCCGCGCGTTCGTAGCCGAAGAGGCCGCCGGACGCGTCATCATCCTCACCAAGGCGAATGGCGGCAAGGCTGAAGCTCTCAATTACGGCCTCGAACACATCGATGATGCGGAACTCTTTGTTGGCATTGACGCCGATACCATCATCGCTCCCGATGCCATCACGCGCATGGTCCCCCACTTCCTGAATCCCAAAGTAGGGGCGATTGCCGGCAATGCCAAAGTAGGCAATCGCGTCAATCTTTGGACGCGCTGGCAGGCGCTCGAATACATCACCAGTCAGAATTTCGAGCGGCGCGCTCTCAACACCATGGGAGCAGTGAGCGTAGTCCCTGGCGCGATCGGTGCATGGCGGGTCTCTGATGTGCGCGAAGCCGGAGGCTACCACGTCGACACGGTTGCTGAGGACGCCGATCTCACGATGGCGCTTCTGCGCAATGGACATCGCGTCGAATATGAGGATCGGGCGCTCGCTTTCACCGAAGCCCCAACCAATGCCAATGCCCTCATGCGCCAGCGCTTCCGCTGGTCATTTGGAATTCTGCAGGCTGTTTTTAAGCATCGGGATGTTTTTGCCCGCAAGGGCGCATTAGGATTTGTCGCGCTGCCCAACATTCTCATCTTCCAGATTCTGCTGCCTCTCGTGTCGCCGTTCATTGACGTCATGTTTGCCGTCGGCACAATCTGGTATTTCGTTCAAAAACATTTCCACCCGGAATCGACCGATCCGGCCAGCTTCCAGCGGCTGCTGATTTTCTTTGTCGCATTCCTGGTCATCGACTTCATCGCTTCGGCGATTGCGTTTTCGCTCGAGCGCCGTGGACCGGAAGATCGGGAAGATGTCTGGTTGCTAAGTCAGGTTTGGCTGCAGCGTTTCGCATACCGGCAGGTTTTCTCGCTGGTCCTGTTTCGCACCTTGAAGCGGGCGCTGCAGGGGCGTCCCTTTGCTTGGGACAAACTCGATCGCACGGCAAATGTTAATTACACCCCCACGGAGCGCCGGGATTCAGTCAAGGTGTAGGCCGATATCGATCGGCTATATGGTTCAGCGCAATCGTCGCTATTAAAGGAGATTTTCATGCCCCGCACCATCATCGAGCCCTTTCGTATCAAGAGTGTCGAGCCCATCCGCTGGACCACGCGAGTCGAGCGTGAGCGCTTTCTCAAGACCGCAAACTACAACCTCTTCCTGTTGGCGGCCGACGACGTCTTGATCGATCTCCTCACCGATTCGGGCACTGGCGCCATGTCCACGCACCAGTGGGCCGCGATCATGGAAGGCGACGAGAGTTATGCCGGGAGCCGCAGCTTTGACCGGTTTCGCAACTCTGTTCAGGACATCTTCGGCTACCGGCATGTCATCCCTACGCACCAGGGGCGCGCTGCCGAACGCATTCTCTTCAGCGTCATGTGCAAGAAGGGTGACGTCGTTCCCAACAATACGCATTTCGACACGACGCGGGCCAATGTGGAATTTGTAGGAGCCGAAGCATTGGATATGGTCATTCCGGAAGGGCGCCAGCCGAGTGTGCACCATCCGTTCAAAGGCAACATGGATGTGGCGGCGCTTGAGAGCTTGATCGCCAAAGTGGGTCGCGAGCGTATTCCGCTCGTCATGCTGACGGTCACCAACAATTCCGGAGGCGGCCAGCCCGTCTCCATGGAAAACGTCAAAGCTGTGAGCGCGATTTGCCGGCGACACAACATCCCGCTCTACTTCGACGCATGTCGCTTTGCCGAGAACGCCTACTTCATCAAACTCCGCGAGCGCGGATACGAAAAGAAGGCTCCGAAGGAAATTGCGCAGGAGATGTTCAGCTACGGCGACGGCT
>Ga0206937_10081_pt1 | contig 30049 bp, 26 predicted proteins | sample Alteio_BWOrgHeat_11_FD_152923 | JGI IMG/M metagenome (GOLD analysis project Ga0206937, IMG submission 152923) | Enriched cells from forest soil in Barre Woods Harvard Forest LTER site, Petersham, Massachusetts, United States -... | ecosystem: Environmental > Terrestrial > Soil > Temperate forest >... | reverse complement strand
TTTAAAACCATTAAACACGGCAAAAGAGATATATACTATTCTGTAAAAACCGTTTCCGTTCCCGACACGTTGCTACGATCGCTGATAAAAAATAAACTCTTTAGCCAGCAGGACATAACCTTGCTAACAGATAGCTTGAAGAAACAAGGCGTAAAAGTAGAGCCGTCGCAAGCAATGGACCCCTATTCAGTAATCTTTACCTTAAAAGTTAAAAACCATATCCGCAGGTTTGATAGTAGTCCTTTTCTTTTTTATGCAAACAGGACTATAAAAGAGTTAAGTTATGACGTATTGCTGTTTAACGATTTTAACGATCTGTATAATTCCAGCGGTCAGGAACGGAACCATCTTTTTCCGTAAAAACCTCTATTCCAATTGATCTGCCATCACTATGGTATTGCTCATATCAACTTTAAAATAACAACAAATAATTGCAACAAACCCGTTACATTTTCGTTTAAGTAATTAACAACATTAAATAGAATACCATGATTCCTATGTTATGCTTCGCTGTGTACAGGTTGATAAAGAAGAGAAGGGAAATGAGGCGTAACATGGGCCTGGTACCCATCCCGGTGAACTCGTAAGTTGGGTGTTCGTCCAAGCAATAAAAGTCTATCTTCCGTCATCCCGAACTTGTTTCGGGACCTCACAGACAGGCGGTACACGCATTGTCTCATAAACAGTCGCTTCGTTACCTAGTCTCTTTAGGATTGCCACGCTGCGCTCGCAATGACGCGTTGGAAGATACCGTCTATACTGCTTCACCGCAACGTCTCCAACCGTATGCACAAAACCCTACCCAATTAGTCAATTTTTACTATTTTCGCATCCTCATACGCGCAAACACAGTTATGGACTACCAGTTTAAAGATATAGAACAGAAATGGCAGCAGTTCTGGGCCGAAAACCACACCTTTAAGGCCGAAGATAACAGCACGAAACCTAAATATTACGTGCTGGATATGTTTCCCTACCCATCAGGCGCAGGCCTGCATGTGGGCCATCCGCTAGGCTATATCGCTTCTGATATTTTTGCGCGCTACAAGCGTTTAAAAGGGTTCAACGTATTGCACCCAATGGGTTACGACTCGTTCGGCTTACCGGCGGAGCAATACGCCATACAAACCGGGCAGCACCCGGCATTGACCACTGAAGCAAACATCGCCACCTATCGTCGCCAGCTCGATTTGATCGGTTTCTCGTTCGACTGGAGTCGTGAAGTACGCACCAGTTCACCTGACTATTACAAGTGGACGCAGTGGATCTTTATGCAGCTGTTCAACGCCTGGTACGATAAAAAGGCCGATGCAGCCGTAAGCATCGATGTGCTCATCAACCATTTTGAGACCGAAGGCTCTGCAGGCATCGACGCTGTATGCGATGACGATGTGCAAAGCTTCACCGCCGACGAGTGGAGAGCCATGAGCCATAACGACCAGCAAAGCGAACTGCTTAAATACCGCCTCACCTACCTGCGCGAAAGCACCGTAAACTGGTGCCCCGCCTTAGGCACCGTACTGGCCAACGACGAAGTAAAAGACGGCGTAAGCGAGCGCGGCGGTTACCCCGTTGAGCAAAAGAAAATGATGCAATGGAGCATGCGCATCACCGCCTATGCCGAGCGTTTACTGCAAGGCCTCGACACCATCGACTGGCCCGAACCGCTGAAGGAAATGCAGCGCAACTGGATTGGCAAAAGCACCGGTGCGAGCGTTAAATTTAGCATTGAGAATGATACGGAAAAAGTGATCGAGGTATTTACTACAAGAGTTGATACCATTTACGGCGTTACATTCGTAGTACTTGCACCTGAGCATGAATATGTAGCGGAATTAACTACGCCTGAGCAGAAAGCCGCTATAGACGCATACATCACCAAAACCAAAAAGAAAAGCGAGCTTGACCGTATGGCGGATACCAAAACGGTATCGGGCGCATTTACCGGCAGCTATGTCATCAACCCGCTCAATGGCGTAAAAGTGCCGATCTGGATAGCGGATTATGTACTGGCAGGCTATGGCACAGGCGCAGTAATGGCAGTACCAAGCGGCGATCAGCGCGATTATCTTTTCGCCAAATATTTCAATTTGCCCATTATCCCAATCCTCGACAGCCAAAACACCGAAAAGGAAGCCGACCCAACCAAGGAGGGCCATTACATTAATTCGGATATCATCAACGGTTTAGAATACAAGGAAGCTACCGCAACCGTAGTAGCCAAACTGGAAGAAATAGGTGCCGGCAAAGCTAAGATCAACTATCGTATGCGCGACGCCATTTTCGGCAGGCAGCGTTACTGGGGCGAACCTGTTCCGGTATATTTTAAGGATGGATTGCCATACCTGATCGAGGAAAGCGATTTGCCACTTGTATTACCTGAAATAGACAAATACTTACCAACCGAAAGCGGCGAACCGCCATTGGGCCGCGCAGAGGGATGGAGCTACAAGCCCCACCCAAACCCTCCCCGGGAGGGAGGGCTTAATGAGCCTACAGGAAAAGTCTCCCCTACCGGGGGAGATTTAGAGGGGGCTGGTGGCTATGAATACGAATTGAGCACCATGCCGGGCTGGGCAGGCAGCAGCTGGTACTGGTATCGCTACATGGATGCAAAGAACGACAAGGAATTTGCCTCCAAAAAAGCTATCGAATACTGGAAAGACGTCGACCTGTACATTGGCGGCAGCGAGCATGCAACCGGTCACCTGTTGTACAGCCGTTTCTGGAACAAGTTTTTGAAAGACATAGGCGAGGTATTTGTTGAAGAGCCTTTTAAAAAGCTGATTAACCAGGGCATGATCCAGGGCCGCAGCAACTTTGTATATCGCTTGCTGGATGAACTTGGTCGCGGTACCAATATGTTCGTTTCGCACGGATTGACCAAGCAATATAACACTTCTGCAATTCATGTTGATGTGAATATCGTAGAGAACGACGTGCTCGACATCAAGAAATTCAAAGCATGGCGACCAGAGTTTGCTGATGCAGAATTCATCCTCGAAAGCGGAAAATACCTCTGCGGCGTAGAGGTGGAAAAGATGTCGAAACGCTACTACAATGTGGTTAATCCTGATGATATTGCTACACGCTACGGCGCTGATACCCTGCGCATGTACGAAATGTTCCTCGGTCCGCTGGAGCAAAGCAAACCATGGAACACCAACGGTATCGAAGGCGTGTTCAAGTTCCTGCGCAAATTTTGGAAACTGTTCCACAACGAACAAAACCAGTTCAGTGTTACGGACGGACAGCCATCAAAAGCAGAGTTAAAATCGCTGCACAAGATCATCCGCAAGGTGGAAGAAGACGTTGAGCGTTTCTCGTTCAACACCTCGGTTTCCAGCTTCATGATCGCCGTAAACGAGCTTACCGACCTTAAGTGTAATAACCGCGACATATTGCAGCAGATGGTCATCATCCTATCGCCATATGCGCCGCATATTTGCGAGGAATTATGGTCGTTGTTAGGCAATGCGCCGGGCACCATATCGTATGCGCTATATCCAAAATTCAACCCTGAATATTTGGTTGAGGACGAGTTTGCCTACCCTATTTCTATCAACGGTAAAACAAAGATCAACCTCAGCATATCGCTCAGCCTCGACCCGCCAGCTGTTGAGCAATTCGTACTGGCAAGCCCCGACGTACAAAAATACCTCGACGGCAAAACCCCTAAAAAGGTGATCGTGGTGAAGGGCAGGATAGTGAATATAGTTTTGTGAGGTAGAGATTAGAGATCAGTGATTAGAGATTAGAGATTAGGGTAAAGGGTAAAGCTTGTTTCGTTCCTAATCTCTAATCTCCAATTAACTAATCTCTAACACAGGGCGTTTCCCTGCGGGTCGGGCTTTGCGCTCATACGCCTGCAGGCCTTAACCGCGAAGGCAGGTATCCGCTGCAATCCCTAACGCAAATTGTCTGAACCATGATTAACTTACGAAGTTTTAAAAACATGGAAGGTTGTCAGCGTTTAGGAACTTCGTAAGTTTTTTGAGGTAAATTTAATATCAAACTTACAAAGTTTTAAAAACTTCGTAAGTTACTATCTTGCGCCAAACGTTTTTCCTAATCTCTGATCACCAATCTCCAACACCATAGTGTAACATTTACAATATGTTAACTATTAATTCAATAAAAATCTCAGATTGATTGTAACATTTACAGTATTTTCGCCTCCAATTGTCAAAAACACTCCAAATGAAACGAATTTTTATATTTATATTATTTTTTGCCTTTGCTATCTCGGCTAACGCACAGTTCGGCGGCGGCGGTATAAAGGGTAAAATATCCGGTACCGTTATCGATTCCGCCACTAAAAAACCGGTGAGCTACATCAGCGTTGCCGTATACTTTAGCACTGGCAAAGCGCCGATAAACGGCATGCTTACCGATGACAAAGGTAAGTTCGCCATTTATAATCTTTCTCCCGGCAGCTATCGTGTAACTTTCACTTTTATAGGTGGTTATAAAACAAAAACCATTAACCCGGTTGTTACTACCCTGTCGAAACCCGACAACAATATGGGCAACGTTTTACTGATCCCTGACAATGGTACGCAATTAGGCGAAGTACAGGTGAACGCTGCAAAGCCGCTGATAGAGAGCCATATCGATAAGATCGTTTATAACGCTGAAAAAGATTTGACGTCAGCCGGCGGTAACGCGGCAGACGTATTGCAAAAAGTGCCATTGGTATCACTTGACATCAACGGTAACGTAGCCATCCGCGGCGACCAGAACGTAAAGGTATTGATCAACGGCAGGCCTTCAGGTATCACCTCTACCAGCTTGTCTGACGCGTTGAAGGCTATCCCGGCCGACCAGATCAAGAGTATTGAAGTGATCACCTCGCCGTCTGCAAAATACGATGCAGAAGGTTCAGCGGGTATCATCAACATCATCACCAAATCTAAAAACATATCCGGCATCAGCGGTTCGTTCAGCGGTGGTATAGGTACCAAGCAAAACAATGGTAACTTCAACCTTAACTATAACAAAAACAGGTTCAACTTCTCGGCTAACCTGAGCGGTAACCTTACCTGGCCGCAAAATACCCCAACCGATTTCAACCAGGCTACCTATAACAATGGCGATACAACCCATACACATTACCTGTCATCGAGCAAGGTAAAACGCCATGCCATAATGGGCTCATTGCATGCGGGTTACCAGTTCAATAATTACAATGAGCTTACTTCCGACTTCCATATCAACGGCGGTGGTTTCCATACCAACGGTACACAGACTGCGCAGGTATCAGATAACGAGGTTGCTTCGGCAAACCAGGCTTATTCAGGCGGTACAAATACAAATACCAGCTTAACAGGCTTCGACTGGGATATCGATTATGATCATAAATTCCACAAAACCGATGAGGACCTCGACCTCTCGGCACAATGGAGCCATAGCGTGATCAACTCCGATTACATGTACCAGTACACCGCTGTTAACCCCGATCAGCGTGGTTTTAACAATGGTTTGAACAACGAGTATACCTTACAGGCCGACTATACCCTGCCAATAAGCAAAGTGGTAAAACTGGAAGCAGGCGGTAAAAGTATCTTCAGGCGTTTGAGCAGTAACTATCAGAATTTCAATGATACTACTGCCGATCGTTCCCTAACTCCTGATGAGTACATTTACGATAGCATCAATTCAAATTTCTATACCTATAACCAAAATGTATATGCCGGTTATACGGTATTGACTTTCACGCTGCCAAAAAGCTACACTTTAATGGTAGGCGGTCGTTTTGAGCAAACCAACATTACCGGTACGCCCAACAACCTGGCCCAGACAGACGTATTGCCATTCAGCAGCTCATACGGTGTATTCATACCAAGCATAACCATACAAAAGGCGCTTAATCCGTCAAACACTATAAAACTTACTTATAGCAAGCGTATTACCCGCCCAAGCTTACAGTTCCTGAACCCGTTCCTGAACGTGAGCAGGATACAGAGCGAAAGCCAGGGTAACCCCGACCTGGATCCGGAAATATCACAAACCATCGAGGCTAACTACAATACCTTTATCAAATCGTCGGTATTGAACTTCTCGATTTACTATAAACACACATCCGACCATATTGAAGGTATAGCAAAGCCAACCACTTATATCAGTGGTAACGATACCATCCCGGCTACACTGACCACGTATGAAAATATCGGGCACCTGAATTCATTCGGCGCGAGTTTCTATGGTTCGATCACGCCGATCAAGATCCTGACCATCCGCGGCAGCATCACCGCCTACACATTCCACCCAAACCCTTCATTGGCGTTTATTGAGCAACAGTCGGCAACCGGCACTTATTTGCAATACAATGCATTCCTGAGCGCTTCGATTACATTGAGCAAGACAGGTTTTATTGCAGAAATGTTTGGTGTTGAGAATTCACCGGTGCATACCATACAAGGTACTAACCCTGGATTCTATATCTATGCGCTTGGTCTTAAAAAGCAGTTTGATAACAAAAAGGCTTCCATTGGTGTAAACGTGGTTAACCCATTCAGCTACTACGAGAATTTCAACCAGAAGCTGAGCAGTCCATTACTAACTCAAACCAGCTATACGCACTTCCCATTCCAATCGTTTGGCATAACGTTTAGCTATAGCTTTGGTAAAACTACCTTCAGCAACCCTACCCAGCAGAAAAAAGGCATCAACAACGATGACCTGAAAGAAGGCGGCGGCGACCAGGGCGGCGGCGGTGGCGCACCGGCAGGAAGATAATTTTGAGAAGCAAGAGACAGAATAAATTCACAATATTTATAACAGCAATCCCGGTTTAGGCCGGGATTTTTTGTTTGGGGGCAACTTAATCTGAGTATGATATAAGTTCCCTCCCTCGGGAGGGGCGCGTAAGGATGTGCGGTGGCAGGGAGGGGTTTATCAAATATTCAAAGTCGCAGAACCCCTTCCTCCCCCTTCCCAAGGGAAGGAATCGCACTGGCCAATGCTCTTAAGTGCTGCTACGATTCCGCTTCCACATCAATCCCAATCCGCTTCAGCAACATGGACGCATTGAAAGTTTTACACTCGCCATCCTTGATCTTATAATCGAACAGCATTTCGCCGTTCAGCACCTGTATATCGAAGTAAAAATTGCGGATGTAATCAGGATATTTCTTTTCCAGCTCAGCTATCTGCAGATCATGCGTGGCAACCATGCCCGCGCCTTTTTTACCGATCAGCTTTTCTATCACCGCTTTGGAGCCGAGGTATTTATCAACCGAATTGGTGCCGCGCAGCATCTCGTCAATCAAAAAGAAAACCTTGGGTTCGGTCTCCACAGCGCCCAACAGCATTTGCAGGCGGTCGAGCTCTGCTTTAAAAGTGGAGGTACTTTCGTTCAGCGAATCTTTGATACGCATATAGCTGATGATGGTAACAACCGATACCTTCATCTCATCGGCGCATACGGGTGCACCGCACAGGGCCATCACAGTGTTAATCCCAACCGTACGCAGGAAGGTACTTTTGCCCGCCATGTTGGAGCCGGTAATGATGTCGATATGCCGGGCATTCTCCAGCTCAAAATCATTATCCACACGATTAGCTGCCTGCAATAACGGGTGACCGATATTCTTTGCCGAAAGCGTATAACCATTCCCATTAGCAATTTGCGGGAAGCACCATTCGGTGTTGTTGATATTGAGCGAAGCAAGGCTGATAAGCGCTTCAAATTCTGCAACCACATCAAAGGCCACTTCCAGCCCGGCCTGGTTGTTACGCTTCCAGTTCTCGATAGCGATCACCTGCCTGATATCCCATACAAAAAACGCGTTCAGTAAAAACCCGACGATGAGGTTAAGGTGATAGTTAAGCTTGTTGATTAGCTCGGAAAGTTCCTTGATCTTACCAGATGTTTTGTTATCCATTAATACCTGGTTAAGCGAACGGGCATATGCCGATTGCCATTGCTGTTCTTCTATCTTTTTAAATACCGTAGCATAGCTGGCCAGCGTGTCGCCTATCTTATCGGCAACTATGCTGGTTTTTTTAATATACGCTGCCTTGGCGCCTACCAGCCCAAGGTTAAAAAAACCGATTGCTACAGCGATGTTCCTTATTACCGGGTTAAAAAACGCACCGACAATAAATGCCGTCAATATGAATGGCGCAACTTTAGCATAAATACCCAGCCACTTTTCCCCGGGCATATTGATGGCAATTTTCAGGTGATCTGACAGCCTTTGCAGCCTGTTCTCATCGTCACTTTTGGCAAATAACAGGCAAGCTTGTACATCAAGCTTCCAATGGCTTATAGTAGCCAGTTCCGCAACAACTCGCTGGCGCAATTCTATCTCTTCTTTTGTCGAGGGCTTACCGAACCACGAAGCCAGTTTATGGTTACCCGGTGAAGTAGCCGAGCGGTTTGTTAATTGAAAAAGCGATGCCTTTCCATAAATATCCAGGTCGGAGCTATAGAAATGCTTGTCGTGCTCAAACTGCGAACCGTTGCTGTACAGGTTATCATGCGTTAGTATACTATTGATCTCGTTTTCAGTAACCAGCGCCAGGTTTTCGAAGTATTTCTTTTGCTTTTCAAAACCGCTTTGCTTTTGCATCAGTAACATAAATATCAGCAGCAGTATCACAAAGGCAATTACAATGAATGTAAAATTATCGGCCTCCTTGCCAATCCATATCGCAACTACGATGAGCGCGAATATGCCCAGCCGCATAAACGAATAAGTGTTGATGAGCGATTTATAATTGCTTACTTCCTGTTGGGCGGCTGCAATGCCTTGCCGGTACTGATCGGTGATATTTTGTTGCATGGGTTGAAAAATCCCCTAAATAAACGCTTATTTTGTTGAATAATGAAGATCACATTTATAACAGTTGGTAAAACCGAGGATGCATACCTGCGCGATGGCATTGAAAAATATGTAAAACGCCTGAAGCATTATACCAAACTGGAGATCGTAGATCTTCCCGAGCTCAAAAATACCAAATCGCTCAGTCCCGAACAGCAAAAGTCCCGCGAAGCGGAAATGATCCTCAAAAAAATATCCCCGCTAGACCATGTGACGCTGCTGGATGAGAATGGCGCAGAGTTCACGTCCAAAGAATTTGCAGGTTACATCGACCGGCGTGCTATTGCCGGCACCAACAACCTGGTCTTTATTGTCGGTGGGCCGTATGGGTTCGACAGGCAGGTGTATGATCGCGCCAATGATAAATTGTCCCTTTCGCAAATGACCTTCTCGCATCAAATGGTGCGGCTTTTCTTTATCGAACAATTGTACCGCGCCTTTACCATCATCAAAGGCGAGCCTTATCATCATTCCTGAACAATTCCGTCTAAAAGTCAGCTTTCTGTCAAAAAGGATATTCAATTTCAGCTGATTAACCAATCGGTTTTATATTTATCGGATTAGTTAATCCCCCTATGACAGCACATCAAGTAATTACGGAGCTTACGTCCGGCAAATTCATATTCCTGTATATCCTTATCATTTCCACGGTGATCATTCATTACCGCGGCAAAGTGCGTTATAAATTTTTCAGGCAACTGACGGACCACTCGACTTTTATGGCGCCCATCAATGTGCCGATGTATGCGCTATCAGGCGTTGAGAATAAGCCTTATATCAACACCAATTCCTTCCCCCAGCTTGATGTTTTACGCGACCACTGGCAAACCATTCGCGATGAAGCCATCCGGCTCGAACGTGAGGAGCTGATCAAAGGCTCCAATCAATATAACGATGTTGGTTTTAACTCTTTTTTCCGCCGCGGTTGGAAACGTTTTTACCTGAAATGGTACGATGATTTTCACCCTTCAGCTAAAAAATATTGCCCGCAAACCATCGAGCTGATCCAACAGGTGCCATCCATAAAAGCCGCTATGTTTGCCGTGTTGCCTGCTGGCAGCGAATTGCTCATGCACCGCGACCCATACGCAGGTTCGCTGCGTTACCATTTGGGATTGATCACACCGAACTCAGAAGCCTGTAATATTGTGGTCGACGGCCAGAAATATGCCTGGCGTGATGGAGAGGATGTAATGTTTGACGAAACCTATATCCACTACGCCGAAAACAAGACCGACAAAGACCGCCTCATCCTTTTTTGCGATGTGGAGCGCCCGGTAAAAACCTGGTTCGGCCGTGGCTGGAACAAGTTTTTCGGCTGGTTCATAATGGCTGCAGCTGCATCGCCAAACATGGGCGACGACAAAACAGGCAATATTAACAAGGTATTCCGCTACATTTATTCCATCAGGTTAGTTGGTAAAAAGCTGAAAGCCTATAATCGCAACCTGTATTATGCGGTAAAATATGCGCTGATGCTGCTTATCCTGTGGCTCATCTTTTTTAGATAATAGAAAGCCGCCGTATTATCCATGTCCCATAGGGACATCTGGCGGGTAGAATATCTGCGTTTTTGGCATTAAAAGTGTACATTTGCCGAATGGCAATACACTCGCATTCCCCTAACAACGAGCATTCTCATGATCATGACCACGACAATGATCACGACCATTCGCACGACCACGATCATTCGCATCATGGCCATTCGCATGGTTTTGGCCATCATCACCACGATCATACACCAAAGATCGACCACCTGAATGCGGCATTCATAATAGGCATCATTCTTAATTCGGGATTCGTAGTTGCTGAAGTTGTAGTGGGCCTTATCATTCATTCCCTTTCACTGCTAACCGATGCCGGCCACAACCTCAGCGACGTTGCAGGTTTGGCGCTTGCCCTGCTGGCATTCAAGCTTACCAAAGTAAGCGCCAACGATAAATACACTTACGGTTACAAGCGTTCAACCATTATTGTGTCGTTTTTTAACGCGGTGATTTTGTTCGCATCGGTAGGTATTATTATTTACGAAGCTATCATCAGGTTCATGCACCCTGCAGTTATTGAAGGCGGCACAATGGCCTGGGTAGCGCTGGCAGGTATTGCCATCAACGGGTTTACGGCCTGGCTTTTTGTAAAAGGTAAGGATACAGATTTGAACATTAAAAGTACCTATATGCACATGGCTATGGACGCCATCGTTTCATTTGGCGTAGCGGTATCGGGTATTATCATTTTATTTACCCACTGGTATGTGCTGGACAGCATTGTGAGCCTGATCATCGGCATCATGATCCTGCGCGGCACCTGGGGCTTGCTCAATGAAAGCCTGCGCCTTGAAATGGACGGCGTACCTCGCGAAATAAAGCTGGGAAAGATAAAAACGGAAATGCTAAAAGCCAAAGGTGTAAAAGGCATACACCACATGCACGTATGGGCGCTCAGCACCACCGAAAATGCGCTAACCGCTCATATTGTTGTCGACCCGACCTGTATCGATGATTTTGATAATATTAAAAACGACCTCCGCCACCGCCTCGAGCACCTCAACGTAAGCCACAGCACCTTTGAACCGGAATTTACCGATGCGGAATGTAAAAAGCCGGATTGCTGATTAATTAGTAGATTTTTTTCAGTTCCCCTCTCGAGAGGGGGTGTGCAGGAAATGAGCGCAAATGCAGGGGTGTGTTTTTTGCCATTCGCTTTGTTAACACACCCCTCCTTACACACAGTGCCAAACGCGCCCCCTCTCAAGAGGGGATCAGAAGACGGTCAATTTTATCCCAACAAAAAATGCCGGACAAAACCCGGCATCCCTATATCAATCCTCAAAAGACAATTAACTGGCTTTCTTCCTTGTATTCTTCATTGTACTTTTTGGCGCAGATGTAGATTTTGCTACGTTACCTGCTTTTGCTGTTGGCTTTGCGGATGTTGCAGTAACACCCGCAGCCTTTTTAGGCTTAGCAGCAGGTTTTTCAGCTTCAACAGCCGGTGCGGTTTCTTCTGCCTCGGCAGCAGGCTCAGCCGGTGCGGCAGGTGCTTCGTTGAAGAAAGGAAATTCCTTCAGGATCCCAAACCATACGATCACCTTTTTCATGTCAGATGCATAAACTTTATCCTCGTCGTGGTCAGGTGCTATTTCCTTGAAAAAATCGCGCAGCTTTTTGCCATCGGCTTTTGCATCCGGAATGTTAGCGGCGCTTTTCATACGCTCAAAAACTTCGGTAAGCTTTATATCTTCATCATAACCAAAAATGGTTATCTCATCCAGCGCAGCCAGCTTCGCGGTAGAAAGATTGGCCACCAGCTTGGTTTTTTGCGCATCCAGGCTCTCTAAAATAAAGCCTGTTTTGTTCTGTGTAAGCGCACGCCATAATCCCGGCTTGCCCGATACGGCTACTATTCCCTGTAAGTTCATTCTTTTCAGTTATTGGTTGATTAAGTTGATTAGGTGAGTGGTTGTTCTAACTACTCACTCAATCAGCCATTCACTATTCACTTAATTTTAAGTTATTGGTTGACTAAAGAGTGGCTGTTTAACTACTCACCCAATCAACCATTCACTATTCACTTAATCCTCAACTACCTCGATACTCAATATCTTATCGTTCTGACGGATATCGTCAACCACATCCACATTTTCTATCACCTTGCCAAAGCAGGTATGGTTGCGGTCGAGATGCGAGGTATTGTTACGGCTATGGCAGATAAAAAACTGCGAGCCGCCTGTATTCCTGCCTGCATGCGCCATGGATAATACGCCGCGCTCATGGTATTGGTTGTCTCCGTTCAATTCGCAGTCGATATGGTAACCCGGGCCGCCGCTGCCGGCTTTGTGTGCAGTTTCAGGCTTGCCTGAAAACGGGCAGCCGCCCTGTATCACAAAATCGGGTAATACCCTATGGAAAGTGAGGCCGTCATAAAAGCCTTCTTTAGCCAGTTTTTTAAAGTTTGCAACCGTGTTCGGCGCATCCTTGTCGTAAAATTCAACCGTCATGTCGCCCTTGGCGGTCTTAATAATTGCTTTGCTCATCTCTAAATGAATTTGGAGGGCAAAAGTAATTAAAAGAGGCGAAAGCCGAAAGGCAAAAGGATAAAGGTTTAGATATGACCAAAATGCAGGGAAACGAACATAGCATTATTGGATCAGGGCGTTGCCGCAGCCCGCGCTGAGGCCCTCGAAGCGGCCCGCGCTTTTCAGGGCTGCGCTGCGCTCCGGTACCCACTACCGTGGGCACTAAACCCTTACAATCGCTAACGCATTTACCCCGCAAATGTCAAATCCACCTTTGTAACAATCTTATTAATCATATGTATGTCTGCTTCTTAACTGCATACTTTACACAATAATTCGTCGCGGCAGCCAGTTATTGCTGCTTACACGAATAAACCAACTGACCTTGGATTTAACCGAACTACCTGTAAACATCGCCATTATTGGCGGTGGTTTCTGCGGTATTGTTACCGCTGTGCATTTGCTGCGCCATAACAAAACCGGCATCCATCTGCACATCATCAATAAAGGACCGGCATTTGGCAAAGGTGTGGCGTATGATCCGCATACCTGCAGCTTGTTGCTCAACGTGCCCAACGGCCGCATGAGCGCCTTCGCCGATAAACCCGACGATTTTATTGATTGGCTGAACGCTAACTATCCAAACCAAGATAATTCACCAACCACATTTTCCACCCGCAGGCAATACGGCGAATATCTGCTCGAAACCTGGAACGAGGCATTAAACAACATCCCGCTTTGCAATTCGGTAACCGTTTATGATGATCTTGCTGATAACATTACGGAGATCGATGATGTGCTGCAGATCCACCTGCGCCAACATCCGGCTATTATAGCCGATGCCGTCATACTGGCAACCGGCAATGCCAAACCACGCGTGCCCAACGGCATCCATCCATCATTCACCAAAAGTAAACATTACTTTGCCGATCCCTGGAAAAGCCCCTGCATCACGAATACAACCGACAGCGATGTGCTCATCATCGGCAACGGGTTAACCACTGCTGATACAATAATAGGACTGGTTGAAAACGGTTACCAACAAACCATCCATTCTGTTTCGCCGCATGGCTACCGGCTTAATCCCTGGGTTGATGACAAAGCGCCGTATACGGCTTATAGCTTTTCGGGATTGCCATCCGAAAGAATATCATTATACCAATTACTCAAGACGTTCAATAAGCACCGCCGGATAGCGAACAACTCAGGGCAATCCATCTATCCGCTCATCGATTCCCTGCGACCACACATACAAAGAATTTGGCTGCATTTCACTACCCGTGAAAAACAGCAGTTTATCCGTCACCTAAAGCCTTACTGGGAAAAAGTGCGGCATCGCTTGCCGGTTGATATGCATCAAAAGATAGATGTTCTTCGTAAGAGCGGCCTATTCCAGCCCTGCAAAGGCTCCATCATATCAGTAAAAGAACTCAACGGCGTCTGCGAAGTGGTGCTCAATTGCAGCGGCGAGTTAAAAACCATCCGCGTCAGCCGCATCATCAATTGCACCGGTCCTGATCCTGATATCACCCGGCAGGGAAATGCTTTGTTAAATAACCTGGTGCAAAAAGAGACAATCATTCAAGGTCCCTGTGGCATGGGTATAAATGCCGATCATAAAACCGGTAGAGTAATTGCTGCTGGCAATTTTCACAAAACTAACCTGTATGTTATCGGCAGTAATTTAAAAGGTGTTTTGTGGGAAAGCACGGCCGTGCCTGAATTGCGCGTGCAGGCGCAAAATATTGCGGAGGTTATTATTAATGGGATTGAGGTAAGACGCAGGCATGTAGTTGAAACTGCATAAAACAAATTCCCCGCAAAAGCATTATTCCCATAAATGAAAAAAGAGCAATACACTTACCTATTAGCCCGTTTACCTATCGGCATGAGCTTTTTCGGGCATGGACTGGCGCGTTTGCCTAAACTATCAGCCTTTGTTGATCATATGGCGAAGCCGTTTGAAAAATCCATATTGCCGATGGCGCTGGTAATGCCGTTTGGCTACGTGCTGCCCTTTTTGGAGCTGCTTACCGGCATCCTGTTGTTGCTTGGCTTATTTACACGCTTCGCGACTATTTTAGGTGTGCTGATTATGCTTGCGCTTATTTTTGGCTCGAGCATGATAGAGCAGTGGGAAAATGTTTTTACGCAGATCATTTACGGCGCTTATCTTGCCCTGCTGTTTTACTTTGCCGATTATAACATTTTTGCGATAGATAAGCTCATCAGCAAAAACTAAATAAATACCTTTTATATTTGAGTCATGAAAAAGATCATTCTCTTCGCTGCTTTTGTTGCATTATTTTCAATTAAGGTGTCTGCCCAAACTGCTATCCCCGCAAAAGATGCAGCCAAGCATATCAACGAAAAAGTAACCATTTGCGATAAGATCTGGAGCACCAAGGTGCTCGACGGCTCGAACATAACCTTCCTGGATATGGGCGGCTTTCACCCTAATCAATTGGTTACCATCGTAATTAAAGGCGAAGACAGGAGCAAATTTAAAGGCAAACCTGAGGATGATTTTAAAGGCCGCCAGGTTTGCGTAACAGGGACAGTGATCGATTTTAAAGGTAAACCCGAAATTGTGGTGACCGATCCTGATCAGTTGAAATTGAATTTGCAGGATAACACTGTAATGCCTGAAAAGAAATCCTTCTAATAAGCGCTGCTTATTCCTTTTCCTTTTTCGTAAAAGTGCTGCTCATCATTACCCCCATGAGCACCGCGCCAATAAAGGCTACTGCCAGCGCGCAGCAATTACTGCTTTGCACATGCCCACCGCGCAACAAGAAATATCCGATCAATATATTAAACGCTGCCCAAAGCACATTAACCGGCGCAGGCGACAATCCTTTGCCCGGAGGTTTGGCAAACGGTGTCGGGAACTTGTCGCCGCATATGCCATAAACCAAATGCGGTATTGCGTTAGCCAGGAACACTCCTGAAAAGAAAGCTGCTATATAATTATACCATTCCATATCACTAAAGTTAGGGGTTTGTTAATGGTATAAAGCTACGCAGTAATCCCAAAAAATCATACAATCATATGATTGACCCATAAGGGTATATTTCCCATTTTCGTAATGTCAAAAAGGAACAATAACAACATCTACAATACAGTTATGGGGAAACTTAACTATCTCTTGCTTTTGTTTACATCAAAACATACACTCAGTGCCATACCGGTACAAAGTAACTGGCCAATAGGGCGCCATAGGGTCGGCGTTCCTGGCACGATTGGTACCGCCGGCCTGCGGGGGCTGGCGGTTAAGCCAATTGTTTAGCATTAGTTTAGTTAGGCATGATTACAAAGGGGCCGGTATTTTTACCGCCCTTTTGTTTTTTTAGTATGGAAATACTGGTTCTTGCCTGTTATTCCAAAAAAATAGCAGGTGGATTGTTTCATTCGAAACCCTATAGAACAATGATGTTTGCTTGCTTATAAATCCTACTCTAACATTAATATCAAATGCTGAAGCACGAAACATCAAAGGATTTTCGGATATAAGTAAAAGAGTTTTTTCGGTATCGCTTAAAAATTTGTCAGCCGATCTGGTGCCAAAATCCTTCTCAATATAATAATAAACTGCTTCTAGTGTATACTGAGCGTCAGGAGTGTAAGATATTTTTAAACTCATGCTTTGTTCAGCATGCTTCTTATACCGGTATAAGGTGTCAATTCACCATTATCGGCTTGGCGCAGGGATTTTTTTACACCTTCAATTACATGTGCTGGATATGTTTCGCTTTTTTGCTCAAAAGTAATTTTCATAGCCGCCATCACTGCTTTCAAAGCAGTTAGTTGTTCTTCATTTTCGGGAAATACAATAAGCGAATCCATAGTCAAATATAACGATTATATAATATTCGTAAAGCAGCTTTTGTTTTTACCGCCTCAAATCATTCACCGTATACCTGTTATACGAGTAAACGATTGAAATGATGATCGCCAGCACAATGATCCTGAACCACCATCTTGTCCATATCGGTTTTTCGATGGTGAACATTACAGATGCGCCTTTGTCATTCCATACACCGTCGTTATTGGAGGCTATCACTTTAAACACATAAGTTCCCGGGTCGAGATTGGTGTAAACCGCTTTGTGTTCGGAGCCCGCCTCGGTCCATGTAGTGTCAAAACCTTCCAGCTTATATTTATATTGGTTATTGGTTGCGTTGATATAATTGAGCGCCGCAAAAGTAAACGACACAGATGATAACCTGTGACTGACGCTGAAATCCGGTCCGTAACTGATATCCGTCTTTAGGATCGAATCTGACGCCCCAGGCTTTACCGTCTTATTAAATAGCTGCAGACCGGTTATATATACAGGCGGCACAAATTGATTGACTTTAATGGTTAAAGGATAGAAAGTGTTAAACCCGTTGATGCCGCCAAAATACATTTCACCGTCATTGGCGGTCATGTACGAATTGGCTTCAAACTCCATGCCCTGTAAACCGTCTGATGTATTGAACAGCACCGCATCGCTATTGCTTGGGTAAAGCTTAACCAGGCCGTTTGAGGTTGATACCCATAAGTTATGGCGCTTGCCTTCGGCCATGCCTTTTATAAAGTTGGTATCCAGGCCGCATTTATGGCTGTACAGTTTAAATCTGTTACTGGCTTTATCAAACAGGTATAAACCTGCCTGGCCCAGCCACAAACGGCCCTTGCTATCGGTAAACAATACCCGCGAGTCGGTTTTCTTTTCTTCGTGATCGAAATAATGGGAAAATGTTTTTGTGGCGAGGTTATATTTATTCAGGCCGCCGTCATCCGTACCAAACCAAACGTTATCATCATGATCTTCGCCTATCGATACCACGTCTTTTCCTGAGAAGCTTGTCTTCCCTGTCGAATCTTTGGTAACACGGATAAAATTATGCGTTTGCGGGTTCCATTTATTAAGGCCGCCGTAATAAGTTGCTATCCAGAAATTCCCTTTGCTGTCCAGGAACATCCGCTGCAAAAAATCCGAGCTTAACGATGTTTTGCCGGTATCACTCCTGAAATGAGTGAACTCACCGGTTTGCTTGTTCATCATATTCAAGCCGCCGCCCCAGGTACCTACCCAAAGGTTGCCCTGCGCATCGGCTGCTATAGCCTGCACCGCGTTCGACGATAAACTGCCTGCATCACGCGGGCTATACTGGTAACGTTTAAAGGTGCCTGTCTTTTTATCAAACAAGTTCAGGCCGCCGCCATCCGTGCCTATCCATATATTGCCCTGCGCATCCTGGAAAAATGCCTTCACATCGTCATAGCTAAGCGTATTGGCAGCAACCCCTTCGCGGAACAATTTAAATTTATCCATTCCTGCCGAATACATATTTACCCCGCCGCGATGGGTGCCTATCCACAAATTGCCCTGTACATCATTATACAATGCCGATACTGTAAGATTTGACAGGCTATTACTGTTATCGGGCACAGGCGCATATTTGTAAAAGCTACCGTCGGCAGCATTGTACATATTCATGCCGCCGCCATCGGTGCCGGCCCATATATCGCCCTTTTTGTCTGCCAGCACACTGATCACCAGGTTGCTCGAAATACTCCCCGGGTCGCTGTCGTCATGTTTTAGCGTTTTAAAACTGCCATGATCAAAGATCACCAGCCCGGCGCCTGCTGTGCCCATCCATAATTTGCCCGATTTATCTTCGCTGATGCAGGTAATATCATTAGCGCGGCTATCAGCCTGGCGGTATAATTTAAACTTACCGGTTTTGGCATCCAGGCTGTTCAGTCCGTTTGCAGTGCCTATCCACAGCTGTTTATGCGAATCCTTAAAAATATAATTCACGCTATCGCTGCTGATGGAGCTTGCGTTTCTTTTCCTATGACTGAAATGCGAGAAAAACTGTTTTTTCTCATCAAACTTATAGATGCCGCTATCCAACGTACAGATCCACAAATTATGATCGGCGTCATCGCTGATGCTGGTTACAATATCATCGCCTGCGCGTTTGCCGGGGTTACTGTGCCAGTAGCGGGTAAATTTATCCGATTTAGGATTAAAGCTGGCCAGCCCGTATGATGTCCCTATCCAAATGTTATGATCGGCATCCTCATAAATACACCTGATAAAATTATCGCGGATGCTGGATGATACCTGGGGGTTATTTTTGTAAACGGTTACGTTCACACCGTCGAAGCGGTTCAACCCGTCGCGTGTACCGAACCACATAAAGCCGCGGCTATCCTGCATAATGCAAAGGATGGTGGTGTTTGAAAGCCCCTGCTCGTAGCTGATGTGCCTGAAACGGGTTGACGATATTTGCGCAGAACTAACAACAGGAGCAAACAGCACGGCTAATACAAAAAGCAGGAATAATTTACTCCGGAAGGAGCCTGCGATAAAATTGTGGAAAGTCATATAGTCAGGTTGTTTATACAATTATAATTAAAATACCAATTAAATAACCTGGTGATTTTCAGCACAAATCATTTACAATCAGCGCGCTACTTAATTATAACCTTACTAAAATATGTAAAAGCATATTTAAACCTGAAATAAAATACGAAATGTTTATAGCCGGTGGTTGTGGTGATTTAATAATTAAAGTGATATGTCATTTAGACGAATGGGATAAGTGCATCAGGTTTCACAAATCATTTGTATAAATTTATTATTATATTTGTATATAACTTATTCAAGACACTTCAATATCCAGAGGATATATGACTACTCTAACAATAGAAATTCCTGATAATAAAGCGGAGCAGATTTCAAAATTAATTGAGCAAGCCGGGGGTAACGTTATATCTAAAATTGACGATAAGTTATCCAAAAAAGACAAGCAGTCACTTGCAAAAGCATTAGAAGAGGCGGAATTAATAAAGCAAGGTAAATTAAAACCGCTCACATTTAATGAACTCTGGGATTAAATGAAGGTTATAGGTGTTTTATATTCCCCTGAGTTTGGCAGAGCTATAAAACCACTTTCAAAAAAATATTACACCATTAAGGATAGTTTAAAACAGTTAGAAAACAATCTGATTGACAACCCATATTTAGGCGATTCTTATGGGGATAACATTTATAAAGTAAGGCTTTCTGATCCGAGCAAAAAAACCGGAAAAAGTGGTGGTTTCAGAGTTTTTTATTACCACTTAATGATCGATGCTGAAAAACAAGAAATCAACATTCTTTTTTTGACAATAATTAATAAAAGTGAAGAAGCCACGATTAAAAAAGGAGTTATATCCAAATTGAAAGATTCGATATTATCAAAAAATAAAGGCACATAAGTACATGCCTTTCTTATGTTCTTTTAGATAAAAAAAGCGGGCAATATACCCGCCCGCTTCTCAAACTATTACTGATCTTATTGATTAGTCGACCCCTGCAACCATATGCGCCGGTATGGCTATCCGGTTCCAGCCGTTTATGGTGATGGCGATGAAGATCACCTGCGCCAGCTTCTTCTCGCCCAACAACTCCAATGCCTTTTTGTAGGTTTCGTCCGTAACGCCCTGGTTGTGTATAAGCGTAACTTCTTCGGCAAGCTTTAATGCGGCTTGCTCTTCCTCTGTAAAGAAAGGCGTTTCCCACCATGCCGAGAGCGCGAATAACCGCTGTGGCGTTTCGCCAAGTTTCAGCGAATCTTTTGAGTGGTAATCGATGCAATAGCCGCAGCCGTTTATCTGCGATACGCGCACTTTTATCAGCTCTTTTAATTTAGGGTCGATGTCAAACCCTTTCACCTGTTGGTCGGCAGCAGCCATGGCCTGATAAATGCCCGGTTCAACCGCTTTTATGCTTAATCTCGATTTCATGATGATGATGTTATTTATTAATGCCTAATTCATAAGAATGCAGCGTAGCATCCTTTTTCTCTTTTTTGCTTTTTAACAGTTCTGCACAAGATATGGAAGACTTGCCAAATGTATATTTATTCAAATTCACCAACAGCACGCTGAACAGTATCACCAGCAACCCTGTGATTTGCAAGCCTGAAACACTCTCATTGGCAAACAGCACACCCAGCAACACGGCAATAACGGGGTTTACATAGGCATGTGTGCTCACCTGCGTAGCCGGCCTAACTGACAGCAGCCAAACATAGGCACTAAATGCAGCGATAGAGCCAAAAATAATGAGATAGATCAAGGCCATCCAGGCCGATGTTGGCACGTGATTGATGTTGAACGTACTATACTCATGATGAACGAAGCTTGCCGGGATAAATGCCAACCCCGCAATAGTCATTTGCCATGCGGTATTTACGCGGGCCGGAGCATTGCCGCCATGCTTTTTTGAATACAGCGAACCTGCGCACCAGGCGATAGGGCTCAGCACCAACAGGATGAAACCTGTTAATTGCGCAGTGCTCAAAGAGCCGTTCAGCGATTTCATGATCTGCTCGCCAAACAGCAACAGCACGCCTGCAAAGCCGATGATAATACCACCGATAGTTGTTTTATTACTCAGGTTTACGCGCCAGTTTGCCTTATCCAGCACCACGAACCAGATTGGGTTTGCCGATATCATGATGGCCACCATTGCGCTGGGGATTGACCGCTCAACCCAGATCAATACGCCTGTGCCGAGAAACAGCATGAGCAAACCGCTTACGCCGGATGAGAAGATAGTTTTCAGCGACCAGATTTTATCGCCCTTAATCGCGCACCAGATAAGCATGATGATGCCTGCTGTGAAAAAGCGCAATGCCCCCATGATCATCGGCGGGAAACCCTTCACGCCCATTTCTATAAAAAAGTAGGTTGACCCCCAAACGATATAGACCACTGCAAAGGCCACTACTACCAATAGTAAGGATGGCCTGTTTGATGTTTCAGTTTTCATTTTTCCAATTGTTATGATGTGATATATTATGCTACGATAGCTTTGTAGCTAATTAATTTTCTGTTGATCTTTTTTAATGCCAGTACATTATCCAAACTCCATGCATATGCCGGCAGGCTTGCCAGCACAAAGCTTGCGGCGCTAAGCGTAAATACCGAATAGCCCAGCGGCGAGTCTATCCCGAAGGATATCGCCATCGCAACAGCAAAGCAAAAGCTCAATATCCCACTACCGATAGCCGCAAACCGGGTGAACAAACCCAATATCAGCAATAATCCGAAAATGCCTTCGCCAATGGAAGCCAGCGTTGCCAGCGCTGATGCCAAACCGGCAGGCAAAAAACCCATAACCTGTTTGGCATAAGCGATAAAATGCGCCCAGTCGCCCCAGCCTACATGTGGCTGGCCATGAGCGCCTAAAAGGCCCAGGCGGTCGGCAACTTCCCATAGATATGCCACGCCTATAGCTACCCGGAGGTAGAGTTGCGGTAACTTTGATGTTTGAAATACTGACATGGTTTGTTTTTTATTTCGATACTAAGCTATAGCTTTGTTGGACTATGTTAATAGTCCAGATAGTATAACTAAAGTAGTCCAGATATGACATTGGTCGAAAGTATTTTGAGCGTAAATAAGGAATCCTGTGTGCCGGTGTACCAGCAGATAGCAAACGGCATTATCACCCACATCCGCCGCGGAACGTTAAAGCCGGAAAGCGCCCTGCCGGGCAGCCGTGTGCTTGCCGAATCGCTTTGTGTGCACCGGAAAACGGTGGTTGCCGCTTATGATGAGTTATATGCGCAAAGTTGGGTTGATGTGTATCCCCGCAAGGGAATATTCGTAGCCAAAAATCTGCCGGATATAACTCCGCGATCCATTACCAGCGATAACATGGTTAATGCGATTCCATCAACCACCTTTTACGATCTGAGCGATTGCAACGTCCCCAAAACGCGCTTATACAAGGTGCCGGCAGCGAACAACATCATCTTCAACGATGGTTTTCCTGATACGCGCCTTGCCCCGGTAGAATTGCTGATGCGTGAGTACCGGCGTTTTGCCAATTACCGCTTCACCCCAAAATACCTGATGTACGGACCGGAATATGGGTCTGAAAATCTGCGCAATGAACTGAGCAGCTTTCTTTCGGAAACACGCGGCCTGCATGCAAAGCCCGAAAATTTCCTGATTACCAAAGGCGCGCAGATGGCGATCTATCTGATTTCGCAGGTGCTGCTTTCAAAAAATGATATTGTAATCGTGGCCGATCCTGGTTATCCCGGTGCCAACGAGGTTTTTGAGCACGCCGGCGCAAAGCTGGAATTTGCCCCGGTGGATGAATTCGGAATTAACCTGGATGCGGTGGAAGAGATCTGCAAAAAGAAGAAGGTGAAGATGCTGTACGTCATCCCCCATCATCACCGCCCAACAACCGTAACGCTTTGTGCCGAGCGCCGTATGCGCCTGCTGGAGCTGGCCATGAAATACCGCTTCGCCATTATCGAAGATGATTATGATTATGATTTTCATTATAACAGCAGCCCCATTCTGCCGCTGGCCAGCGCTGATTGCTATGGCAGTGTGATCTATGTCGGTTCATTCTGCAAAACCATAGCACCGGGTATCCGCATAGGCTTTGTGGCAGCGCCGCAAACGCTTATCCTGCGATTGGCCAAGCTGCGCAAGATCATCGACCGGCAGGGCGAGCAATTGCTGGAAGAAGCCATCGCCAACCTGCTCAAAAATGGCGACATTAGCCGGCACCTGAAAAAAGCCAACAAGATCTACCATGAACGCCGTGATATCCTTTGCAGCCTGCTGCGGGAAAAGCTGGGCGATAAAGTATCCTTCCAAATACCCAGCGGCGGTTTTGCCATATGGATGGAATATCTCAACGGCGTTGATGCCCGCGTGGTAGCCGAAAAGGCCGCAGAAATGGGCCTGACCATCAACAACGGCGGCGATTACTTTTATAACGATCCTTCCCAAAAGCACAGCTTTTTAAGGCTGGGCTTTGCCTCCCTCAACCCGAAGGAACTGGCTGAAGGTGTGGATATTTTGGGCAGGGCGATAGATAAGGCACATCCTAAAAATTAAGATGATACACTGTGCGAAATAGATTAGCAATAGTAAAGTTTATTTAAAAATTCTGTACTTTTGATTATGGATACCATGCGAATTGATATATTAAACCCTAAAGCAGCCAAGCTGATCAAAGATCTCGCTGATTTAAATCTGATTGCTATCCGTAAACCTGCTGAAGTTGATTTTGCTGACCTGGTTGAAAGATTACGGTCAAAAGCCGAAATCGCACCGTCTCTTGAAGAGATTACCAAAGAAGTAGAGTTGGTTAGAGCAAAACGTTATGCGAAATAAACCTCGTAGAGTATTATTGACACCAATCTTTTCATTAGCTTCTTAATCACCAAAAACTACACGCAACTTAATTACTTTCTTTTATCAAAAAGATGGGTTTTAGTATTTGGCAATGAGTTGATTACGGAACTCATTGAAGTAGCTAAAAGGCCAAAATTTCGCCGTTTCTTTTCAGCAACAGATATAGAAGATCTGTTAATAGTTTTATATAAACATGCTACTTTTGTAACTACAAAAACAGAGATAGCAGTATGTCGTGATCCTAAAGACAACTTCTTGTTGGCTATGGCCTATGATGCTAAAGCAGATTTTTTGTTAACTGGCGATCAAGACTTGCTGATCCTTGGCAATTTTCACAATACAACTATTCTTACTATTTCTGATTTTCTAAAGCTGAACTCATAATTTCTTAAAATATTTTTGCCGTTCATCCGTCCATAAGGGTAAATAACCTGATATGTATCTATTTCTACTCGCCCTGCATTCGCTCATCCGCTGGTTTGTGCTGGCAAGTTTGTTATTTGTCATTTTCCGTTCGTACCGGGGATGGTTTGGGCATAAGCCATATACAAAAACAGATCACGTTACCCGGATTATAACCGCAACTATAGCACATATTCAATTGGTTGCAGGGGTTTGGCTGTATTTCATCAGCCCGGTGGTTGATTATTTCCTGCACAACTATTCGCAGGCGGTACATATGCGGCAGATCAGGTTTTTCGGGATGGAACATGTTACTATTATGCTTACGGCAATTGTGCTCATCACCATTGGCTCGGCAAAGGCCAAACGCAAAACTACGGATGAGGCTAAATTTAAAACAATGGCTATATGGTTTACTATTGCGTTGCTGCTTATCTTTACTTCTGTACCGTGGTCGTTCTCGCCATTAATCAGCAGGCCGTTGTTCAGGTCATTTTAAATTGGCCGGTAACAATTTGCTTTTACGTGCGTCATAATGTTAAATTTGTAATAAGTTATCATACATTATGCGTTACTTCCTTTGCTTCCTTCTGCCACCAGCCGCCGTGTTGACAACCGGCCGCATCGGCTCATTCATACTGTGTATCATCCTTACCATTTGCGGCTGGATACCGGGCATTATCTATGCCGTATTGGTAACCAATGATTTTTATGAAAATCGCCGGAACCGCAGGATGGTAAGAGCTATCCGGTCGAACAGGTATTATTGATCTTATCTTTTTGATAGTTTTATCCCGGATGATTCTCCCGGGTTTTTTTTCGCATTAACTAATAATTACCCAAAATTAGAACAGGGGAAAAAAATCATCACTCTGTGGAAATTTTCGTTTATTCCGTTCATTTTCTTTTCAACATTTCCACAACTTATACAACTAATTGAATATCAATTACGTAAATATCAGTACTTTAGTGGGATTTATTTGTGAGGTACGTTTTGATCATTCACAACTGTACGGTATTTGCAGGTAAAGCTTTTTCAACGTAAACCCTAAGGAATTGAAGACACGATTACTGTTTTGTTTACTGGTATTGACATTTGGATTTGGAATAAAAAAAACAAATGCTGCCATTTGCGTATGGACCGGCGGGGCATTTGGCGCGGGATCCTGGAACTCAACTTCCAGTTGGCAAGGCGGTAATATTCCCACTATAAATGATGATGTGCAGATAGCTGATGGTGTAGGTTGGACTTTTAGCCCTACTATACCTTTCGGATATAATGCTGTTTGTAATTCGTTAACGATAGGTAATAATGCAAGCATTACACTAACATTTTTCGGCAATCTTACCATTTCTACATTTCTTACATGCGGCAATAATAATGTTACCTTCGCACAAGGACTTGCAGGCCTTACCGGCCCGTCTACAATGGCAGTTGGTACAGTCATGAATTTAGGTGCAAACACTTACACTTTTGATGTGACAACTAATGTAACCGGCAATGCTACCCTTGTAACGTCCTGTACCATAACAAGCGACCCACCGGCTTTTACCAATGCGCCTATTACTATAGGCGGCAATATCACAAGTGCGGCTAATGTGACTATTTCAACTTACTCAACTTTTAATGTAAATGGTACATTAACAGTTACGGCAAGCACTTTTACACTTAAAAACAGCTCTCAGATAACGTTCGGTAATTTAATAACTGCAGGCTACACGCTAAGTATTAATTGTCCTTTAGCTGTAACAAATGCTTTTACCATAACGGCAGGAGGTACGATATCTATGACAGGCAATAACCTGGCCGTTATTACAGCAGGCACGTTTAACGAAGCTTCGTCCGGCACCATATCTTTACAGGCTACATTTACAGTATCCGGAGCCGCAACTTTTTCTGCTACAGGCGCTATAGCTTTTACAAATACCGCTGCTACAAAATTTAATTCGATGAACCTTAGCATGACCACTAACATAAGTGGTTACGCTTTAGCTTTTGTTACGGCATTAACAGTAACTAATGCCATAACCGAAACCAGCGGATGGACCATGGTTACCAATACTAAAACCACAACTGCCGGTTCGCTGGGAATAACTGCGGGCACGTTACAAATAGGCAGCAGTACTACTGCCACAACTATTACAGTTACTAATGCATCAACAAGTAGTGCAGGTACAAGCTTAACCTTATATAACGGTTCACTTAACACAGGTACACTGGTGTTATCGGGTTCGCTTAACCCATATGGCACCAACACTATTACCAGCAGCGGCACATCCAATTCAATAGCCCAAGGTATCTCATTCGGCAGTATATCGCCGGGTTATACAATGACTTTTTTAGGAGGCGGGAATACAAACGTAAGCAGTACAAGCGTATTTGTTGGAGGAAATACTGTTGTAAACGGTTCAGCTACAGATCAGCCAACGCTTACTTTCAACGCAGGGGCAAATATTACAGCAACAGCTAACTCGGGCGGTGGCATCACTAATTATGGCACACTTAATTTCTCGGGAACAAGTAGCTCAGGGGTCAATTTAACCGCAAGCGCACCAACTACAGTTATTACCAATAAAAGCGGAGCCACTATGACTGCCAATTACTTTACGTGGGTAATGAATGGTGATAATGCGCAAATTAACAACGCCGGAACTTTTACAGCCACAAATTTAACCATGAACCCGAATCACGTCGGGGCTAGTGCAACCAACTTGGCAGGTATAACAAATTCGGGAGTTTGTAATATTACCAATTTTACTTTTACGGTTTCTACAGGCAACACCCCGCAACAATATTGCGGCCTTAGTAATTCTAATCTTTTTACCGTTAGTGGGACATCTTTACTAAACCTAAATGGTTTCGACAATGGCATAAATAATACGGGGATCTTTAATGCCGGCCCATCCGGATCTACTTGTACAATAAACCTGGCAGGTACTTCCCAAGGCGGTTTTGTTACCAATACAGGGAGTCCGGCACAAAAAGCCTATTTTAATTTAGGGCCCACCTCTTCTATAAATATATTGGGCAATACCACAACCTATGTTACTAATGGTACAACCAATAGCATTTTCACGTTAATGTCTGACGCAACAGGTTCGGCATCATTAGGGCAGATCACATCAAGCGGCACGCCTACCAATGGATTTGTTGGTAAATTCAATGTGCAGCGTTATATAACTGGAGGTAGCGTAAGCACCAATAGAGGATACCGGTTATTATCTTCGCCTGTGAACTTAACAAGCCAATACAATAGCGGAACTTCCCCTACAGTTGAATCCAACACCAATACCTTTGGCTTGGATAGTTTGAATAAAACGATGAAGATCTATGCAACTAATTATAGCACACCAAGCTTTTATCCCGGGGCATTTACTGCCGGTCCGGGTGGCACCGGCAGTGGCTTCAGCATTGCAAACACCAACCCGATCATCTATATATTTAAAGAAACTTTAGATAATAAGAATGCCACTTTTATTGATGGGAAAAATTTAGGCATTAATAAAATAACCGCCACAAATGTTACACTTTCAGACGCAACAACAGTCACGCTTCCTGTCGGCAATGGTTATTTATTATATTTCACCGGTCCTAATACGCGTACAAGTGGTTCGCCGTCAGTACCAACTACCGATGCAACTATAACGCATGAAGGTTTCATAAATCAGGGCCAACTTACTGTAAATTTGTGGTATACGCCTCAAAATGGCTCTTCGACCGGCACAGCGGGGCATCTTTCTTTTACTTCTCCTGCCCCTGTTGCAGGCGCAGGTTATAACCTGGTAGGCAATCCATACGCCAGTACCATAAATTTAAGTACCCTGCTTAGCCACAACTCTGGTGTTGATAACGTTTATTTATTACAAAGGGATATAAGTACCAATCAACATTATCTTGCTTATACTCCTGCCGGCACATCAGCGCCATTTTTGGGTTTGGCAGCAAGCGGCGAAGGCTTTCTTGTTCATACCCCGGGTGGTAATAATACATTAACCTTTCTCGAATCTGATAAATATACACAACAAATAACCGGTTCATCTTCAACATTAGCTGCTCTGCCAAAAGGCGCCAATAATAGTCTGATAACTCCGGTTGGCAATCCGCTAACCGGTTTTTATATGAAATTAGAAAAGGACAGCGCAACTTATGATTATTGTGGTGTTTATTTCAGGAATGATTGGTCGGGAAAATATGAAAACGGCGATGCATATGATCTTAACTCTGCTACTAATGTTGTTTACTTGTCAAGCCTTTCAACCGACAACCTTCCCGTTTCGGTTAACCACATGCCTGCCTATACAAATGGTGTGCGTACCAAGCTAAATGTGATAGCAGCCAGCGACGGTATCTATGATCTAAAAATGGAAGATATCCGTAATATTGATACAGCTACTTATCGCATTTACTTAATAGATCATTATAAAAAAGACTCACTTGATATTGGTCATTATGGGAAATATGCTTTTAATATAGTAAAGGCAGATACTACTACCTATGGGCAAAACCGCTTTGAGATAGCTTTTGAACGTATTGTACCATTATCGCCGTATAGGTTGCTGTCGTTTTTCGGCCAGAAAGCCGGCAGCAGCGTTATCCAGCTAAACTGGAAAACGGTAAATGAAGGTAACTTCACCACCTTCGGCTTAGAGAAGTTAGGCACTAATGGCCAGTATACTCCTATCGATTCTGTTCAAAGCAATAGTTTGGGAACTTATAACTTTAATGACCGAAATCCCGTAACAGGGAATAATATTTATCGGTTGGCACAAAACGACATACATGGCAAGGTAACCTTCGCAGGGCCTATCAATATTACGTTTAATTCCAACACGGCAAACGGGTTGTTTACCATATACCCGAATCCCTCAAAGGATTTGATCAATGTTGCGGTTAATTCAAGCGTTACCGGCAGCCAGCCGTCTCCTGTTTACCTGGCCAGCATATACAACCTGTCGGGAACAGTAATGGACAACCGCCAGGTGAACGCTAATAACTGGACACAGGATATTACAAGCTACAAAGCTGGCGTATATATACTGGAATTGAAAACTACTGATGGGAATGTGGTTGGAAAAGCTAAATTTGTAAAAACTAATTAAGATATTTGGTGATGATGAGTGGCAAAGGCAAATTGCATTTAAAAAAGAAGACCTACGTTTTAACAATATTACTGGCAGCATTTATTCTGATGCCTGCCATTTCTTTCGCCCAGGACCTGCCCTGCAACGGCGACGACCCGTTTGGTAATTGCCCGCTCGATACAAATGTGTGGGTAATGGTTATCATTGCGCTTTTCGCCGGTGCTATTTTCCTTTACAAACAGCAGAAAGCACAGCAAAACAGGGTGTAACCCCGCGTTATTTCTATTTGTCTCAAAGTCAACTATTTATTAAAAATTCAAAACAAAACATCACTTAATAACATTACTATAATGTTGACTGGTGATTATGGAAAATTTAGTATTTTTTCGTTTGTTTTTGGCCTTCCCACTTATAGGCTTCTTACTGCCCGATTTAGGGCTCATTTTTTCAGGATCTGGCATTTCACACATTCCTCCCATACACCTCATTATTGAGATCACGCTG